>CAJHXW010000364.1_pt1 | contig 14555 bp, 9 predicted proteins | sample 9198581 | NCBI WGS metagenome assembly CAJHXW01 (sample SAMEA7708328, study PRJEB35096) | sediment metagenome | biome: marine neritic benthic zone biome [ENVO:01000025]; feature: sediment [ENVO:00002007]; material: shallow marine sediment [ENVO:03000034] sea grass bed [ENVO_01000059] ...
ACAATTCGGTTTTTCAGAGCCAAAGACGAGGCATTCAAAATCATGATTGCATTTTTCACAATGATATTCATAAATCGGCATTTTGAAAACTCCCTAAAATTTTGCCGTTACAAAGATGTTTTAGTTAAATTCGACTTTTTTAGTAGTTCTCATAAATATGTTCCGTTTTTAATGAGGGAATTGTCTGAGTGTATTTAAGATCGTTAAGAAAGAACGTGAATGCAATCTGGTCATTTTGTTGAACTAAATCTAAAACCCATATCAATTATAATATGCTCGGCCTGTTCTTTCTTTACGATCTCTTATATACGGGTTTTTCATCGTTTAAAACGGAATATATTTATAAGAAACAGTATACCATTCATTTAAATTTAATAAGCATGAATGCCTGATGCGTCAAGTTTATTATTGCCTGAAGCTTGCATGAAAATAGGGAGCAGACCTATAGGTTTCAATGCATATGATTTTGCTCAAATTGCTGAATGGGTGAATCCTATCACCGATGGCATGGTGCCAAGTTCCATACCCGCCCCGCAGAAAGTGCCCTTGGGGTGCAAAGCGCAGTGGTTTTTCAGGGACGAGGCAATACATACAGTATGCCGAGTGACTGAAAAATCATTGCAACGCAGCAGATGGGACTTGGCACAGTGCCATTAAAATTCTTCCGGAAACAAAATGCGATCGACAAGATCGCATAAAATATGCCCGGTTATATTGTGGGTTTCCTGAATTCTTGCCGTAACGTCTGATTCAACGGATAATACAAGATCGGCACATGAAGCCAGTTTGCCGCTTCGCCCTGCCATGCCGATAGTAAACAGGCCCATTTCTTTTGCTGTATTTATTGCTTTGATTACGTTTTTTGAGTTGCCGCTTGTACTGATTCCTATGGCGATATCGTCTTTATTCCCTATCGCTTTAATTTGTTTGGAAAATATTTCATCAAAATCATAATCGTTTCCTATGCTTGTTATGATAGACGTGTCGCAAGTCAGGGCGATGGCGGCAAGGGGTGGTCGTTCAATTTTAAATCGATTGACAAATTCCGCTGCAATATGCTGGGCATCAGCAGCACTCCCACCGTTACCAAAAATAAGAATTTTATGACCGGAAGCAATGCATTCGGCAAGCATATCCGCGCCTTTAATAATCAGGTCGGCATTGCTCTTAACGGAAATGCTTTTAACGTCAATACTTTCTTTTAGTATTGCTAAAACAGTTTCTTTCATTTTATCGTATTCAAGTATTCTTAAGCTTCCGGATTTGTTTAATTTCCTGTGTTGAGTCGTATCCTAACTTTTTTGCCGCTTCAAATTCTTCCAAGGCAGCTTCAATTTTGTTTGCCTTTTGGTAAAGCCTGCCGAGCCTGTATCTGAAAAGGCCGTTTTCCGGCGATATTTCCACGCTTTGCCGACAGAACAGGATGGAAATGTCAGAGTTTTCACCTTGGGCATCAAACAATAAGCCCAGGGCAGAAAGAGAATCGGCATCATTGGCATTTAGTTTTATCGCTTTTTTATATGCTGAAACAGCCTGGTCAATCATGCCAAGAGATGTGAAACAATCACCCATGCCGGAAAAAGCAGGGCCGGATTCCGGCCTGAGCTTAATTGCTTTTTCAAGATATTCTAACCCTTTGTCAGGCTGTTTGATTTCAATATAAAGCCTTCCTGTTTGAAAGGCTACCTCAAATACATCTTTATCAATGCTGTCCGCTTTAAGAAAGTATTCCAAAGCTTTATTATTTTTGCCTGCCAGTGTGCATGTCAAACCGGCATTATGCAAAGCCATAATATCATCTGGATCCAGCGAAATGGCTGATTTGAATTCTTGGAGGGCTTTTTGATATTCACCGAGGACACCATGGCAAACACCTAAACTGTTATGAACATTTATATTAGAAGGATCTAACAAAAGCGCCATCTTAAATTCTTTTATCGCTCCTTTTATGTCTCCTTTATCATATAGTTTGTCCCCACTGATGTTTAAACTCACTGCATCGAAAGAGACTGCGCTGTCAGGACCGAAAAATTGCGCGTGATCAAAAGCTTTTCGGGCGTTTTCAAGGATCTGACGTTTTTTATAGTTCAATACTGGATAAGAGGCGATTCCTATGGTGACGGTTTCATCTCTTTTTTCGGCAAGTTTTCTTTTAAATTTTTCCGCAAGTTTAAGACAGACAGATTTACCTTTTTCAGGAAAAAAACATGCGAAAAAATCACGATCAAGAACTCCCCAATTTCCGTTTTCTGTTTTACATATCTTCTCCATTGTTCCGGCAACATCGAGCCGTATATTATTGGTATTCTCCTTGCCGGATTCATCTTTTTTGTTATGTTTTAATTTATCAATACTGATCACCATGGCACCAAAGGTCGGTGAAGACTTCAATTGGGCCAGGGATTGATCAACAAATGAATCTTGGTTTTTAATATGCGGAAACGCTTTTACCAGCTCATTAAAATCATCGGGCAAACTTGCGGGTTTATCATCTTCATGTTTGGAAGATGTTTTTGAAAAGAGAAACTGCCCGGTTAGGCTGCGTTTGCGAGGCAAACCCTCCCTAAGGCTACTATGGCTTGTGGTCATAATATGATTCCTGGGTCATGTTTTATCTAATAACCTTTTGAAAGCTTCTGTAATTATGGAATGCTCGTCATCGAGTATTGTTCTGAGATCCATGATATACAGTTCTTCTTCTATCCTTCCTATGATCGGGGGTGAGTTTTTCCGCATGTGTTTTTCGATGCGGTTGGGAGAAATTCCTTTTATGCGGACACCCAAACATTTGCTCGGAAGCTTTAAAAGGGGAAGACTGCCGCCGCCGGCCCTTGAAGAAAGATTTATTATTTTTATTTTTAAACGCTGATCTTTAATTTTTTCAAGCATTTTAAGAAGCTTTTTCGCTTTTACTTCGATTTTTTCAAGACGAAGGGTCAGCATATGCAGGGTGGGAATGGCTTTGACGGCTTTTTCTTCATCCCTGTACAGTCTAAAAGTACTTTCCAGTGCAGCAAGGGTCAACTTATCGATGCGAAGAGCCCTGGTGATGGGATTTTGTTTTATTTTATCAAGAATTTCTTTTTTTCCCACTATGATCCCCGCCTGGGGTCCTCCAAGAAGTTTATCCCCGCTGAATGTAACAACATCAGCGCCGCTTGCAACAGATTCCTGCACGGTTGGTTCTTTTCTCATTTGGTATTTTGAAAAATCGACAAATGTTCCGCTTCCAAGATCTTCCATAACCCGAATGTGATATTTAGCTCCCAGCTCGACCAGCTCTTCAAGGGAAACTTCAGAAGAAAAACCGACAACGCTATAATTGCTTTTATGCACTTTTAAAAAGAGGCCCGTATCATTTTCCACTGCATTTTCGTAATCTTTAAGGTGAGTACGGTTTGTGGTTCCGACTTCTTTTAAAATTGCGCCGCTCTTTGCCATCACATCAGGAATTCGAAATGAACCTCCGATTTCAACAAGCTCTCCCCTTGATACAATTACTTTTTGCTCCCTGGCAATTGTCTCTAAACATAAAAGCACTGCTCCGGCGTTGTTGTTTACAACCATGCCGGCTTCAGCACCGCTGATTTCACATAGGATGTCTTCAACGCTGCTGTATCTTGAACCGCGTTTTCCTGCGGATAGATCAAACTCGAGATTTGAATATCGATTTGAAATAGCTGTGAGATTTTCAACGGCAGCATCGGCAAGCAACGAACGGCCAAGGTTTGTATGGACAATAACACCTGTGGCATTGATGGTGCGTAAAAGATTCGGAGTCATGGCTTCACGTGCACGCCTCTTAACATTTTCCAGAATCTGTTCGTCTGACAGGCTGTTTTCAGTTATATCTAAAGAGCTGTCAAGAATACCAGCTCTCAAGTCTTCAATAACAGATCGTATGGAAGATACCATAACAGTTTTGGGAATATTTTCAAAAAAGGGCGTGACCTGCACCCTTTCAAGGATACGATCAACACCGGGTAGTTTTTGCAAAAGGGTCTGTTTTTTATTGTTTGAGTTCATGTTTTTGTGTCAAATAAGAATGATGATCGATCGTGAAAATACGAAAGTTACCGCTCCATACCACTAAATTACAAATTATTTCAATAGATTTTTTTTATCGGCAATAAAAATGCTTTATGAATAAATGATTTTGAGTTATGTAAATATTTTACAATTTTTCACTAGGATAAAATCTGATCTTTGATTTTTAATATTTTTTTTTGGAGGATCTATGAATAATCTCCTGGTCACAGGTGGCTGCGGGTTCATTGGAACCAATTTTATACGCTATCTGTTTTCTGATTCTGGTTTTTCAGGACGGATAATAAATGTGGATAAACTTACCTATGCCGGTAATCCTGATAACTTGAAAGGAATCGAAGAAAAATCTTCTGGACGCTATGCTTTTATCAAAGCCGACATATGTGATACCAAAGCAATGACGGAGGTTTTTGAAAAATATGAAATAGATGCTATCTGCCACTTTGCAGCAGAATCCCACGTTGACAGATCCATTGTAAAACCGGACACATTTATAAAAACTAATATTAAAGGCACTTTCAACTTGCTTGAACAAGCCCGATTTTGCCAAGACAGACTGGTCCTTTTTCATCATATCAGCACGGATGAGGTCTTTGGTTCTTTAGGAAAAGACGGCTATTTTACCGAAGAGACACCTTATGATCCAAGCAGTCCTTACAGTGCATCCAAGGCAGCTTCCGATCATCTTGTCAGGGCATATAGCAGAACCTACGGACTGCCGGTAACCATATCCAATTGTTCCAACAATTACGGCCCCTACCAGTTTCCGGAAAAACTCATACCTCTCACGCTGCTAAATGCCCTGGATGGAAAATCCCTTCCCGTATATGGTGATGGAAAAAATGTCAGGGACTGGCTGTACGTGAAAGACCACTGTAAGGCCGTATGGACGATCATGAAAAAAGGAAGGCGGGGGCTCACGTATAATATCGGCGGGAATTGCCAAATGTACAATATCGATGTGGTCAATCAATTATGTGATATGCTGGACGTTATTATACCGGATGCGGCAGGTAAACCACGAAGGGATTTGATAAACTTTGTAAAAGACAGACCGGGTCACGATCTAAGGTATGCCATGGATTTTTCCAGGCTAAAAAATGAACTGGGTTGGCAGCCGGAGGAGTCCTTTGAAACGGGAATCGAAAAGACAATTAAATGGTACATGGATAATAAAGGCTGGGTGGAAAGGGTGAAATCCGGAGATTATTTGAAATGGGTTGATCAGCAATATGAATAGCAATGCGAGTTGAGAGGATCAGAATTGAAGACTGCAAAAGATTTTATTATTTTCCCACTGGATCTGCCATCTGTAAGGAAGGCAAAAGAATATGTTAAAATGCTCTCGGACTGTGTGGGCATGTTCAAGATCGGACTGGAACTTTTTATACGTTCAGGGCCCGAGCTTATCGATTTCATACATGATTTTGGCACAGCACAAGTTTTTTTGGACCTAAAATTACATGACATACCTGTAACGGTTTCACGGGCAATGGAAGGAATTGCAGATCTCGGTGTTAAATTCGCCACCGTTCATTGCTCAGAGTCAAACAAAATGCTCAAAGCGGCCGTTGAGGGCAGCGGAGGGAAAGTCGATATTCTCGGTGTTACCGTTCTAACCAGTGTTTCCCAAAAAGATATTCATTTGGCCGGTTTTAAGGAAGAATTTTATTCAGACATTTCCAAACTTGTATTGCAAAGAGCTGTAAATGCAAAAAAAGCCGGTTGTACGGGTGTTGTCTGCTCCGGGCTTGAAGTTGAAATGATCAAAGCAAAAATGGGTAGAGACTTTGTTGCCGTAACACCTGGAATACGTCCATTGTGGGAAGGTATGAAAAATGACGATCAGCAGCGTATCACAACCCCGGCCGATGCAATTCAACATGGATCAGATTATCTTGTAATCGGAAGACCTATTCGCGATGCAAAGGATCCAAGGAAAGCCGCCATCCGTATTGCAGAAGAGATTGAGGCTGTGTTGTGATCCATGGTTTTATTTACCAGTTTACCTGTTGAAACGATTACGATTAAAACGACTCCTGCCTAACAAGAAATATCCTCTAAACTGATCCAAAGACGACACTATTTTATAATCATAATCACCCCGATGGCGGCAATCTCGCTCAATAACTTAATAACTTAATACCTTGATTTTAAGCTTATTTTCAGTTATGATAAGACTTTCTTTTCCATATTCACACCGACCTGAGTAGAACGAACATTCTGGCTTGAATTGTTTGTTATTCACCCGTTCATAATATTGAAAAATATCTTTACCGTAATATAAATAACAAAAACAGAAATAAAACATTAGTTTTACACTTTACCAAATGATAAACCTTTTTTCTATAATTTAGAGGGCAATTATGGCTAAAAAGCCGACCTATGAAGAATTGGAACCAAGAGTTCAGGAGTCAGTTCAGGAAACTTCTGAACATAAACAGACTGAAAAAAAATTGCGGGACACCAAAGAGTATTTGCAGAGTGTATTCCGAGTCGCTCCAATTGGTATTGGAGTGGCCATCAACCGAGTGTTTAAACAAGTCAACAAACGAATTTGCGAGATGACGGGATACTCCGAAAGGGAGCTAATCGGCCGGAACGCCAGAATCCTCTATCCGAGCAATGAAGACTATGAGACTGTCGGACGCGAGAAGGGCAAACAGCTAGGCATTCATGGTACAGGTACGGTGGAAACACGCTGGAAACGCAAGGATGGGTTTATTATCGAAGTGCTTCTCAGTTCTACACCCATGGATCTCAACGACCTGTCAAAGGGGGTCACTTTCACCGCCCTTGATATCACTGAGCGCAAGAAGGTAGAGGAGGCATTGCGAAAAAGCGAAATAAAGCACAAGGTGATGCTCAAGAACATTCCTGGAATGGTTTACAGTGCACATCCTGACTGGTCAGCCGAGATTATTAGCGGATGTGAAATGATTTCCGGTTATACTGCTGATGAAATAAATTCTAAAGAAAATAAGTGGCTGAGTATTGTTCACCCAAATGATATGGAGCAAGTATCAAAAGTGGGTGCTGAATTCATAAAGAGATCAAAAGAATTCGTCCAAACATATCGAATCATAACTAAAAATGGCAATATCCGATGGATCGAAGATCGCAAGACATCGCGTGTCTCTAAAGAAGGGGAATTTATTGGGATCGATGGTGTTGTTTTTGACATCACCGAACGTAAGCGGACAGAGGCTACACTGCAATTGAAAAACCTGGTTTTTGAATCGGCACTAACTGCAAACAGCGCATCAGACGACAAGGGGATTATCACGCATGTGAACCAGGCATTCATCCAGACCTGGGGATACAAGAGTAAAAATGAGGTGGCGGGTAAACCCATCTCTGCTTTCCTTAAGTTTGAAGATGAGGCAGAAAAGATCATCACCTCACTTATTGAAACCGAAAAATGGGAAGGAGAATACACTGCCTTAAAGAAAGACGGTACCACATTTGTGGCATATGGGCTGGCTACAACTATCAAGGACAAATCAGGAAAATTAACTGGTTTCCAGAGCTCAGTCCTGGATATCTCAAAGCAGAAGCGGGTGGAGGCGGCGCTGCTGGAAAGCGAAGAAAAATATCGAAGCATTTTTGAAAATGCCGTTGAGGGTTTTTTCCAGAGCACACCCCAAGGCCGTTTTATCAGTGTCAACCCGGCCTTTGCTCGAATGCTCGGGTACGCATCTCCTGAGGATCTCATTACCAGCATTTCCGACATCGCAGAGCAGTACTACGTCAATACTGAAGATCGGCAACATTATAAGCAGCGCATCGAAAAATATGGATCTGTAAAGGATTTCGAGTTCCAAGTCCGGTGCAAAGACGGTTCACAGATCTGGGTATCCAACAGCACCCGGGCTATTTATGATCAAAACGGCAACATTTCCCGTTACGAGGGCAACCTAAGTAACATCACCGGGCGCAAACAGGCCGAAGAGGCGCTACGGCAGAGTGAAAAAAAATACCGCTCAATGATGGAAGCGATGAAAGATCCAATCTATATCTGTTCGCCGGATTACCGGATTGAATATATGAATCCAGCCATGATCAAAAGAATCGGCCGCGATGCCACCGGGGAGTATTGCTACAAAGCCTTGCACGATTTGGACGATAAATGCTCCTGGTGCGTGCACCATATTATTCAGCAGGATGAGTGCTGTGAAACAGATTTTGTCAGCCCAAAAGGCAACCGTTCTTACCATGTAACCCACTCTCCTATTGTTCACGAAGATGGATCTATTTCAAAGATGACCGTTTACAGGGATACGACCGATTTTAAGAAGATGGAAACCCAACTCAGACAGGCCCAAAAAATGGAAGCCATCGGCACCCTTGCTGGTGGCATTGCTCACGATTTCAACAATATTCTTTTCCCCATGTTCGGTTATTTGGAGATGATTCTACAAGACCTACCAGAAGACAACCCACAACGCAGCCATCTTATAGAGGTTTTTAACGGGGCAAAACGGGCACGGGATCTGGTCAAACAGATACTCGCCTTCAGCCGTCAAAAGGATCATGACCAAAAACCGGTGAAGCCGGGCCTTATTATTAAAGAAGCACTGCACCTGATATATGCCTCATTGCCGAGCACCATTAAAATAACCCAAAACATACAAAGAGATTGTGGGTTGATTTTTGCAGACTCCTCTCAAATCCATCAAATCGTAATGAATCTGTGCACCAATGCCTTTCATGCCATGGAAAAAAAGGGTGGGAAGCTGACTGTTCAATTGAAAGATGTCGAATTGACGGCAGAGGACTTAAAAGACACGGCTATGGTTCCGGGCAAACATATATCCCTGACAGTGACCGATACCGGACCCGGTATGGAGCAAAGGGTAATCGATCGCATATTCGATCCATATTTCACCACCAAAGAAAAAGGTAAAGGCACAGGTTTAGGCCTGGCAGTGGTCGATGGTATAATTAAAAGCCATGGTGGGCGTATCATTGTTTACAGTGAACCTGGAAAGGGAACCGAATTTAAGGTTCATCTGCCCGTAATTAAGCCTCAAGAGACAGCCAAAATCAATGAAGATAATTTGCCTATTCAGAAAGGAAAAGAACACATTTTACTGGTTGATGACCAGGAGCTTATTGTAGATATGGAAAGAAAAATGCTTGAACGGCTGGGATACCATGTGACAGCCCGGATCAGCAGCACGGATGCTTTAGAGGCGTTTCGGGCGCAACCGGATAAATTTGATATCGTGATTACCGACATGACCATGCCGAACATGACGGGGGATAAACTGGCTGAGGAAATGATCAAAATCCGTTCTGATATACCGGTTATTCTATGCACCGGGTTCAGTGAAATGATATCAAAGGAAAAGACAGCGGCTCTGGGGATTAAAGGATTTTTAATGAAGCCCGTTGTGATTAAAGACCTTTCAAAAACAATCCGAGATATTCTGGATCATCAGTAGACTTAGGTTAAGGATAACTACTCTTTGAGCTTGGAATGTTCCTGGATCAATTTTTTAAGCATATGGAAATAAATCGATTTTTTTTGGCTGCATATTTGGTAAGCCATGATGTAAAAAAGTATGCGTTTTAAACCCTTTCAAACACCAAACTTTCTTTCTATGATTTGGATACAATGATGACTAAAAAACCGACCTATGAAGAACTAGAAAAAAGAGTCCACCAATTAGAACAAGCTGAATTTGAGCGGAAGTTGTTGGAAAAGGCACTAAGGGAAAGCGAGGAAAACTACCGACTACTGATAGACAATCAGACAGACCTGGTGGTCAAAGTTGATATGGAAGGAAAATTTCGTTTCGTAAACCCATCTTATTGTAAGATGTTTGGAAAAACCAAGGAAGAATTGCTTGGCAGAAAATTCATGCCACTCGTTCATAAAGATGATCGGAAGGAAACGGCAGCAGCAATGAAAGACCTCTATCATCCGCCATATACCGCTTACATGGAACAACGGGCCATGACAAAAGATGGCTGGAAATGGCTTGCATGGATGGACACAGGGGTTTTGGATGAAAACAAGAATGTCATCGCAATTATAGGTGTGGGTAGAGACATCAGCGAACTCAAACAGGCCCGGGACGAGAATCTCAAACGCAGGCAGTTTCTCGAATCGACGCTGTACCACGCACCCGACGCCATCGTTACCCTGGATTCTGAACACCGGGTTGTCGACTGGAATCACGGCGCTGTCAATATGTTCGGTTATACCCCCGCAGAGGCGATCGGTGTCCAACTGGATGATCTGATAGCACCCGACGAAAGATACATTGAGGCCAGCGGCAAGACACGGCTTTTACTGTCCGGACAGCGGGTGGAAGCCTTTGAAACAGTGCGCCACCGAAAAGACGGAACACCTCTGCGCGTCATTGTCTCCGGATCAACCATCATGATAGACGGCGACCTTAAGGGAGCTGTGGCTATCTATACGGATATTACCGGCCGTGTGCTGGCAGAGGACGCGCTGAGAGAAAGTGAGCAAAAGTTCCGTAAATTGGTCCAGGAATCACCCCTCGGTATAACCCTGATTGAAAAGGATGGCCGTTACCAATATGCCAACCCCGTATTCCAAAACATATTCGGATATACAATCGAAGACATCCCCACCGGCACCGCCTGGTTTCGGAGAGCTTTTCCAGACAAAGCGTATCGGACCAAGGTGGTTCGAACATGGATAGCAGATCTTAAAAAAGCCGCCACCGGTCAGCCCAGATCGCACGTGTTTACAGTAGTATGTAAGGATGGATCCCGCAAAGACATCCATTTCCGGCCGGTCACTATGGAAAACATGGACCAGCTCGTGTTTTACGAGGATATCACCGAAAAAACGAAACTGGAGCGGCAGCTCCAGCAGTCTCAGAAATTTGAGGCTATTGGCACGCTTGCCGGAGGAATTGCTCATGATTTCAACAATTTACTCATGGGTATCCAGGGCCGGGCCTCGCTCATGTCGGTTGACCTTGAGTCTTCCCACCCCCATTCGGAACATATCAAAGCTATTGAGGGCTATGTCCGAAGCGCGACGGATCTGACCAAACAGCTTTTGGGTTTTGCCCGGGGAGGCAAATATGAGGTGCGACCCATCGACATCAATGAACTTCTGTTCGAAAGTGCAACGATGTTCGGCCGGACGAAAAAAGAAATCCGTATTCACACCAAATTACAAAACCCGCCACCTGTGGCCGAGATAGACCGGAGGCAAATCGAACAAGCCTTGTTGAACTTGTATGTCAACGCATGGCAGGCCATGCCTGAAGGTGGAGAGCTCTATTTGGAGACTAAAATTATCACCATGGACGATGCTCACTGTAAATCCTACCAGTTGGAACCAGGCCGCTATGTCAAAGTTTCGGTCACTGACACCGGCATCGGCATGGATGAGTCTATCTGCCAGCGGATTTTCGACCCGTTTTTCACCACCAAAGAAAAAGCTCGCGGGACAGGATTGGGATTGTCTTCGGCCTATGGAATCATCAAAAACCATGCCGGCACCATCATGGTCCACAGCGAAGCCGGTAAGGGGACCACATTTAATATCTATTTGCCAGCATCGCTCGCAGTGCCATACCGAGATGTTCGCACAGAAACTGAGCTTATCAAAGGATCGGAAACCATTCTTTTGGTTGACGATGAAGAGATGATCATCAAGGTGACACGGACAATGCTGGAGAAATTGGGTTACCGTGTGCTGGTCGCAAAGAATGGCAAGCAGGCAGTCGATAAGGTAAAAATAAATGGCAACAAGATCGATCTGGTCATCCTTGACCTGATTATGCCTGGGATCAAAGGTGACAAGGCCTTCGATCTTATTCATGAAATTCAACCGGCAATGCCGGTGATACTGTCCAGTGGCTACTCTCTCGACGGCCAAGCAAATGAGGTTATACAAAGGGGGTGTAATGGATTTATCCAAAAACCGTTCAATATTTCTGAATTATCTCAAAAAGTCCGAAAAATTTTGGATAAAGAGTCCTCTAAGGGATAGAGACCTTTTTTACCAGCAGGCCGGCATGGGTGATGGCTGCAATTGACCCTGAAAATCTTTCAACATGCTCCCTTGCCTGATTCATTGTTATTTTTTTAGCTCCGATCGTTCTGCATATAGCGTCATCCAGCTCTGTTACCATACTGATATTAATTCGGCGCAGTTTTGACATCATGGAAAGTGCCGTTCCGCCGTTTCCTTGGTAATTTTTTGATAACCTGTCAAACGCCTTTTTCCATGTACCAAGTTCAAACCACGGCAGAAAGGTTTTTGAACCGATGCCATCCGAACATTTAGCAAGAACAATCAGTTTTCCCCTATCCTTAACAAACATAGACGCATGATGCACCGCTTTATGGCTTTGAATAAAATTGATATCTTTCGGATACCCCCCGCAGGAAGCGATAACCAGATCATAATTCTTATCGGTCTCTATCTCACAGTTCTTCCCGTGTTCTCTACATGCCTTTTTAAAGTGGTCTTTTCCGCTGCCGGGCAATAAATCACAAACATTTCCCCTGCTGTCAACAATTCCGTGGATGGATAAATCTGCCGGACGAAAGGTTTCATACTCGGCCAAATCTTCTGCAAGGGGATTACCGTCAAGTACACCCGGCAGACATGACACGGAAAGAACACTGTTTTGCTTATCTAGAAATAACCCATGGTTTTTATAAATATCATCCAATCGGCCTAAACCCGGAAAAATTAATTTTCGCCCTCCGCCATATCCGGCAAAATAGTGATGGGAAATTGCACCGAAGGTAATGATAAAACTGGAATCTATAATATCCCTGCGCATATAAACCGGAGTGCCTCGCATGGTTTCCCCTCGTTTAACAAAAATATCACTTTCTCGACAGTCATGGTGAATAAAACGATAATTTTTGTATGTGTCTTTATAAAGCTCATAAGATTCATTTTCTGTCTGGCGCGGGTGCGTACCATATGCAATATAGACTGTTATATTGGCTTTTGACGCCCCAAACTCTTTAAGCGTTTTGATTAACACCGGCAGAAAAACCGGATATCCACAAAGGCGGGTTTTATCTGCAAGCACAATGGCCACATCAGAAAAATCGGGTCTTAACCGTATAAGCTCCCTTAGCATCCTATCTTTAAACACCGCTTTTGTTATTTTAGCATCCGGGTCCTTTATTCGAAGGATCTGGGCATGATCCGGCAGCTTAAATTGAAATTTCTCTGTACCGTATTTCAACAATAGCTTTTTTAACATTATAAAATTCCTCTAAAAATTCATATCATCTTTATCACAAATCTGAAGTCGCCGCAATTGCCAACGCAGATTGGAGAATATCCTTGCTTTTCCAACTGCATAACTAGGGCAGCGATTATATATTTTGTTGATCCCCACGGTGCTTTATTTTTTGACGTTTCGGAAGTAGTCCTGAATTCATCAAGAATAACAAAAGTTGTCTTTTCTATAAAACGATAAATAATTGCCAATAATGTGAAATGAATTACATAATAGTTGAGATTTAAATGTAATAATTCCACAGACCATATCATACAATCCTCTGTTTAACTATTTGAATATAATATATATCTGTTCATTATGTTCCTGTGCATGGTATTTGCATTCAAGCTTTAATAATTTTAAAATGAGTCTTTCTGTGAAAAAGCCAAATCTCGGGTAATCAGGTAAAGAAAAGCCACGGGTCTTATAACGATAGCCGCGTTGGCCTAGTTAACCGTGGTTCAACTTTTTATTTAACGGCACATCTTGTATCTGTTTAATCGCTTATGAAAAAGAGGAAACTAATTATCAAAAAAGAAAGCAAAATTTTCAATACATTTCGCTTCCTGTGTTTATCGTTGATGTTTGTGCTTGGTTTAGTTGCGATCATCGGCACCGGCGGCTGTGGAGGGAGTAGCAGCGGCGGTGGCGGGGGTGGGGGCGGGGGCGCCGGTGGATCGACATCTTTGACCACCGGAGAGTTTACCAAGACAGTGACGTTAGCGAGTGCCGACAATTGGAATGGACCGTTTTTTACTACTGACCAACACCAGCAGCAGCTTTATCTGGCGAGCGATATTAACGGAGCCGGTTATATTTACTCAATCGAATTACGTTTAAATCTCGATACAACTGGAAGTAGTTGTCCAGATGCAACCATAAAAATGGGGCATACCAGCCTTGGCGGTTTGACCACCACCTTTTCAAATAACGTTGAAGAGGGTAAGGGCACACTGGAAACCGTCCGCACAGGAGCATTCAATGTCCCAGCTGGGTCGGCAGGCGATTATTTTACCATTATTCTGGATACACCATTTCTATATAATGGTGTAGATAATTTGGTGGTTGATTTCCTCATAACTGCCTGCAATGAAATTGTTAATTTAAGGGTAGACAACACGACTCTGGCTAATGGGGCGCTACATATCAATAGCTTGACGTCGCCAACCGGTACTTTGTATACGTCCACACTACATACCAATTTCAATTTCGAAGGAGGGGATAATCCCCTTTTCAATAATCCGACATTTTCTGAAACTGTTC
>CAJHXW010000286.1_pt1 | contig 14553 bp, 15 predicted proteins | sample 9198581 | NCBI WGS metagenome assembly CAJHXW01 (sample SAMEA7708328, study PRJEB35096) | sediment metagenome | biome: marine neritic benthic zone biome [ENVO:01000025]; feature: sediment [ENVO:00002007]; material: shallow marine sediment [ENVO:03000034] sea grass bed [ENVO_01000059] ...
ATTAGATTTGAGTCAGCCCCAAAGGACAGAATTTCACGGGGGCGTTAATCGTCTCTGCCTGTATGGGTTTAACTGAGAAGATAGGGGGCGTGTACAAAGTTCGGTACTCATTTGTTAAGGGTTGTACGGGCGAATGGGTGATCCCCCTGACGAACCGACCAGAGATTGAAAAACTCCCCGACCCATCAGATAGTTAAGAAAGAACTTGAATGCAATCTGGTTATTTTGTTGAACTAAATCCAAAACTAAAATCAATTATAATATGCTCGGTCTGTTCTTTCTTTACGATCTCTTATATGCGGGTTTTTCATCGTTTAAAACGGAATATATTAATGGGAAACAGTATCATTCAGGCAAAATACATAGATTATCTCAATAAAATTGGAGAAGAAGCAGAAATATCGACCTGACAATACACCTTTTATTAAATTCCTATATTTTATAATATCAACAAGTTACTTAGTTGCCTCAATATTTATATTCATTTTTTTATTTTTTTGCTAAAGTTATTAAATAATTGTGCCGATATGTAAGTCAGGAGAAAAATTATGCAAATAACAAATTATCAAATGCAAAATGTTCTTAAGGTGTATAGCCGGCAGCTAAGCAAAAATACACTTTCTAAAAAAAACAATGTCACCACTGAAAAACAACAGGCTGACAAAATCAGTATTTCCATAGAAGGAAAAATAAAGGCCATTTACAATAATGTAGCGACTGATATTGTTGACCGTATCACCCGCGGTGATCGAGGAGATCAACCGGAGATAGCAAACCGTGAAATCACCAAACAATTCGAACATAAAATGGAAAGAGAAAATAATAATAAAAAAGCCGATTTTTTTTACAACACAATAGATAACAGCAAAAAAAAGACCAATTCACTTTCCATAAAAAAGCCTTAAACTGGCAGATTGAGGCATTTTGCCAGCAGTGCAGGCTAAAGATTGCTTCCCGCTGATTTTTCCCAACGATATCAGCTGGACATGAAAGGAGGGCTTTACCATGATTAATGCAATAGGAGAAGCGTCAATACAACAAACAATGCGAACCAATCATAATAATGCTGTATATGACAAAGAGATAATACAACAAAAGGCTACACAGGTCATGCAGGAAAGACCCGTTGGGAAAACGGACGACAGTCCCAAGTCTGAAATGGATACACAAACCGAGGATATGACCAATAGCAGAAATACCATCGAAAACGGCAAAATTATACTCGAAAAATATGATAAAGACGGAAACCTTATACAAAAAATTCCGCCGGGATACGTGCCTTTTGGAAAAACTGCGTAAAGAGACCTTTGAAAAATGCTCAATTTCCAAGTCTGCGCGTATCTGTTCGAGTTTAGGAAAAGCGATCGGCCTCAGGCGGATTAATATTTGAGCCTGACGTTCTGCCAAAGGCGGGAGCATAAAGTGCTGTTTCGAAGTCTATGCCAATTTGTAAAGGTCTCGTAAAATGATAAACAAGATCCATCATATAAAGACTCTACCAGGATTTGCGGACCTTTACTCCGTTTGAAGTAAGGTATGATTTAATCTGTCCAATAGTATAGTTACCGTAGTGAATCATTGAAGCAATAAGTGCAGCATCTGCTCTCCCTTTTGTCAGCACATCCTTAAGGTGATCAGGTATACCCGCACCACCCGATGCGATAACTGGGATTTCAACACTACCTGAAATAAGGGAAGTCAACTTAAGTTCGTAGCCTGAAGTAGTTCCATCAGCATCAATTGAATTCAGGCATATCTCTCCTGCCCCAAGCTCTTGGGCTTTAATTGCCCATTTTAAGGCATCAATTCCCATATATGTTCTTCCACCATTGATAACAATTTCATAGCCGGAAGGAATATTGTCTTTTATACCCACACGCTTTACGTCCATGCCAAGAACAATACACTGGCTGCCAAAAGCTTTGGCCCCTTTTGAAATAATATCGGGATTTTTTACAGCGGCAGAATTGACGCTTACTTTTTCAGCACCGGCCAAAAGAACTTTTCGCATATCATCAACATTGCGAATACCTCCACCTACTGAAAAGGGTATGAAGATGGAATCAGCTACACGTCTTACCACGTCGATCATTATATCCCTTTTTTCGCTGGACGCTGTAATATCATAAAATACGATTTCATCTGCACCTGTTTCATAATAAAAACGAGCCATTTCAACAGGATCACCAATATCAATATTATCTTTAAACTTAATACCCTTTGTTGTTTTCCCCTCCCGGACATCAAGACAGGGTATGATGCGTTTGCTCAGCATTTTTAATTTCCTTTTATGGCTTCCAGTTGCAAAAATTCTCCAGCATTCTCAGTCCCGGTTTTCCGCTTTTTTCAAGGTGAAATTGAGTAGCAAATAAATTTTCAAAACCAACAACAGACGCAAATAAAATTCCGTAATTAGTTGTCCCGAATATGTGCTCTGGGTCCTTTGGGTCAGGATAAAATCCATGCACAAAGTAAAATTCATCATTTCTGTCAATACCGGAAAGAACGGGATGTTCCTTTTTAATCGCAACGCTGTTCCAACCCATATGAGGAATTTTCAGGCGGTTTCCATTTTCCGTTGCTTTATCAGCCTGAAAAGCCCGTACCAGACCGTTTATTATACCGAGACACGGAGTCTCATTTTCCTCGCTATGCCCCATGATGACTTGAGTGCCCAGGCATATTCCAAGAATCGGAGTACCCTTGCTAAATGCATCCTCTATTGCTCTGTCAAGACCTGTACGTTTCAAACTCTCCATTGCACTTCCGGCAGCACCGACACCTGGAAATATTATGCGCTCCGCCTTTAATATTTCTTTCATGTCACTTGTAATAAGGCACTGAAAACCTATATGTGATACAGCTCGCGCCACACTTGTAAGATTTCCCGCTTCGTAATCAATAATTGCGATCATAAAAGTCCTTGGCCTCCTCCCACAGCAATTTTACTTCATCTGGAGTAAGATTTTCTATTTTCTTTTGCTTTTTGGAAAGCTCTTTTTCCATGTGCTTAAAACGTTTCTCAAATTTTTTTATTGCACCAGTAAGCGATGTTTCAGGATGAATTCTAGCAAAACGCGCGACATTGACAAGTGTAAATAGAATATCACCGAACTCCATAGATACTTCATCTTTTTTATTTAAAAACGCAGACTTAAATTCTGACAGTTCTTCTTGAACCTTTTCCATCACAGAAGAAATATTATCCCAATCAAAACCAGTTGCCGCTGCACGCTCGGAAATCCTGTATGCGCGCATCAGAGCAGGCAGTTTTGCAGGAACGCTGTCAAGAACAGAATCCGCAGTGGTATTATTTTTTTCCCGCATCTTGATTTTGTGCCAGCGTTCTCTTATTTTATCAGTGTCTCCTGTCTCCATATTCCCAAAAACATGCGGATGCCGCCTGATCATCTTTTCAGTGTTTGTACGGGCAGCATCATAAATGTCGAAATGCTTCATTTTATTATATAATTCAGCCATGAAAAAAATTTGAAACAAAACATCACCAAGCTCTTCGCAAACCTGTTGAGGATTACCCGATTCAATGGCGTCAAGGAGTTCATATACCTCTTCCACAAGATAAACCGCCAGGGTTTCAGGAGTCTGCTCCTTATCCCAGGGGCATCCGTTTTCTCCTCTCAGAGTCTCTATCAGCCGAATTAGGTCCTCAAGAGATGTTTTTCCACCAAATGATTTTTTTTTTACCTGGAAATTTTCCAAGATTTTTTCAGCTCACTGATTTTGGATGAAAATTCATGTTTTAAATCTTTAGAAACAATTCTTGCCATTCTTTCTGAGACAAACGCCACGTGGGGAGAAAGCACGGAGTCTTTTACAAATGATGCATTCCTCGGAAGGAAAGCGGTAAAAATAATTAAAAACACAGAAACAATCAATATTCCCTTTATTATGCCGAAACCGGCACCACAGACACGATCAACCCAACCCATAAAAGTTATATCAAGTACATATTTGATAATTACACCTAAAATACTGATGATAAAAAATACACCACAAAATAAAATTAGAAAGCTCAGGATATTAAGGTATGCGGTACTTAATATCCAGCGCGATAATAACTTCGCAATAACTGTATAATATGAATAAGCGGCATAAAAACCCGCCAGGACACCGATAATTGAAGACATCTCCTTGATCAAGCCTCTAAAAACTCCCCTTATCACACAAAACGCCAGAATGACGATAATTAACATATCAAATTTATTCATAGTATCTTTATCCTAAAATCAGAATTTATTTTGTCACAAAGATGCAAAGGCACAAAGAATATACTTATTAATCATTCCTTGCGTCTGGGTGCCTTGGTGGTAAGGTAAAAATCGATTTCGCATGGAAAACAGTTATTTATTCATACGGCTAAACTATCAAAGCGAAATTTTCGAGTCAAGGTGTTTTTATTTTCATCCTCTTTAGCAAAATTGTAGTTTGCAATCTTTTAAAAAGGTATGATATGTGATGTTTTTATTTTAATGCTGCTTAAAAACATGAAATCGAGTCAAACTTACAATAACAAAGAAGCTTCAGGTGATAACCGGACTAAACTGGATTTTCCTGATATCAATCTGTCCAGGCAGCTTTTTGGAGAACATAACAACAACCTTAAAAAAATTGCGGATGCGCTTGATCTCACAATTAATGCCAGGGGAAATACTGTTTTTTTTCAGGGTGACGGTATCTCAGCAAACCTAGCACAAAACATTTTAAAACAGCTTTACGACCTGTCAAAAAACGGACACACTGTTTATCCGAATGATATTGATTATGCAATCAGAATTTTAAGCGAAAATGACAGAATCAAGTTGAAAGACATTTTCCTTGATACGGTTTACATTACATCTAAAAAAAGTCCGATATCACCTAAAAGCCAGGCCCAAAAGGATTATATTGACGCGATGCGAAGTTTTGATATCGTTTTTGGAATTGGTCCTGCAGGAACTGGTAAAACTTACCTGGCTATGGCTATGGCTGTATCGGCTCTTTCAAAAGGTTTGGTCAGCCGTATTATCCTCACCAGGCCTGCAGTTGAGGCCGGGGAAGCGCTCGGTTTTCTGCCTGGTGATCTTGCGGAAAAAGTTGACCCTTATTTAAGACCCCTTTATGATGCACTACATGATATGATGCGCTTCGAAAAGGTTTCCAATCTTATGCAAAAAGGAGTAATAGAAGTAGCGCCGATTGCATTCATGCGCGGCAGGACATTAAACGATTCCTTCATTATATTAGACGAAGCACAAAATACCACCACAGAGCAGATGAAGATGTTTTTAACCCGTATTGGCTTTAACTCCAAAGCGGTCATTACCGGAGATATAACCCAGATCGACCTTCCGGCAGATCGGCTTTCTGGGTTGGTAGAAACAAAAAATATTTTGCAGAAAATCGAGGGAATAAAATTTATCTTCTTTTCTAAAAAAGATGTGGTCAGGCACAGGTTGGTTCAGGATATAATCAAAGCATACGAAGATCTTGAATCAGGAAAGAAATAATGACTTCTAAAAAAGATAAAAAATCCGTCAGCAAGTTTTTTGACAATAGCTCTCGTTTCCGTTGGGCTGTTATGATTGGTGTTACGACAATATTCACCTTCATACTTTATCCAAATCTTATTCTCATAAAGCATTCTTATCAACTCGGTGATGTTGCTGAAAAGGATATTAAAGCGCCAAAAGATTTTCTAATAGAAGATATTGAAGCAACGAAGACAAATAGAGAAAACGCTGCTAAGAAGGTGCTGACTGTCTATGATTTCGATACAGCCCTCTCCTTTGCATTAACACAACGCGTACACCAGGCATTTGCTGATCTTCAGGCAGTTTTCAATACTAAAAATATAAATAAGGACTTAGCGAAAAAACCGAAAAGTGCTTCTTCCATGCCAGCTAATAAAAATTCTTCCATACATGAGCAGGTCTGGGAAATGAAGGAAGAATTTGAAAGAAAAATTGGCTTTAGTGTCAGCAATGGGGCGTACAAAATCCTTGAAAAAGAAAAATTTTCAGATGACATCGCGAAATTAATCACCAAAATACTGTCAATAATTCTACAAAACGGTGTGGTCTCTAATAAAGTCATTCTTCTTAAAGAGGCAGATAAGGGGATTATATTACGCAGTATTGAAACATCAAGTGAGACTGTTGCTAAAAAATTAAAGGTTTTTTACGGTCTGGATCAAGCCAATTCCATGGTCAGAATTGTCGGCAAACCACTTTTAAAAAACAGTCGATATACCAATAGAAACCTTATAGTCGATTTTGTTCAAAATCTCATTGTTCCCAATATAACTTTAAACAAAAGTGAAACCGAAAAACGGAGAAAAAAAGCCGCATCGGAAATCAAACCGATACTCCACCAGATTAAAAGAGGAGAAATGCTCCTTAGGGAAGGTGAGCTGGTAACTAAGGTACAGCTTTTAAAGTTGAAAACTCTTCAGGCTCAAACCAAAAAAGAACGTATATTCTCAAAAAGCATCGGCGCTGCAATGCTTATCCTGTGTCTTTTTGCCACAACATATATTATGCATATCCATCATCAAAAACGAATGGTGAATAAGCACAATAAAAATCTGCTTTTTATCTCCAGCGTACTGATCACATTCTTCTTTCTGGCCGATATTTCGGCTTCTTTGTCTGAATCGATTATTGCAAATGTTTCGTACTCAATACCTTCTTCATCCATAGTTTACGGTTTTCCTCTTGCCGCAAGCGCCATGATTGTATGCCTGTTTCTAGGACTTGAAATCGCCATACCTTTTGCCATGGTAATAGCAATATGTATTGCCGTGATATTTCAAAACAGTTTTGAATCTTTCCTATTTTTCCTAATAAACGGCTCGATGGCAGCATACTGGATACGTGATTGTAGAGAACGTAAAGTTTTTATAAAAGCCGGTGCAAAAATCGGATTGCTGAACGTGGTACTGGTTGTAGCGACTGACCTCTATATGACGGACTTTACAATGTCCAAACTTTTATGGGATTCAGGTTTTGCATTTCAGGGAGGAATAGTTGCAGGCATAATCACCTCCGGTTTAGCCCCTCTGATAGAAATAGCTTTTGACTACACCACAGATATAAAACTACTTGAACTTGCAAACCTTGATAAGCCGATTCTTCGCAGGCTCATGATGGAGGCACCCGGAACCTATCATCACTCTGTTATTGTTGGTTCCATGGTTGAAGCAGCTGCAGCTGAAATCGGAGCCAATCCGCTACTTGCGAAAGTATGCGGATACTATCACGACATTGGAAAAATTGACAAACCTCTGTATTTTATTGAAAATCAGACTGCCGGCAAAAACAGGCATGATAAGCTGGCCCCTTCCATGTCCAGCCTTATTATAATTGCCCATATTAAAAATGGTGTTGAAAATGCTAACAAAAATAAACTGGGTCAGGTCATAATCGATGTGATACAGCAACACCATGGGACAAGCCTTATCAAGTATTTTTATGACAAAGCTATACAGCAAAAAAGAGAAAATTCTGTAAATATTGATGATTTCAGGTATCCTGGCCCTTTGCCGCAGACCAAAGAAATCGGGCTTGTGATGCTGGCCGACGTCGTTGAAGCGGCATCCAGAACTCTGGCCAATCCAACCATCCCCAGAATGCAGGGCCTGGTACAAAATCTTATAAATAAAATATTTTCTGATGGCCAGCTCGATAACTGTGAACTGACATTAAAAGATCTTCACAGTATTGCCAAAAGCTTTAACAAAATATTACATGGAATACACCATCATAGAATAGAGTACCCCGAAAATCGTGTTTTAAATAACGGAAAGGGGAAAAATGGGAATTCTTATAGACGACAGGCAAAAAAAACACAACATACCGAAAACAAAAATAAAAATGATAGCTCAGGCCATCTTAAACGCCTTGGGCAGTCCTGAAGGGGAACTTTCCATACTTGTAATTGATGATTCAGAAATTCAAACCCTTAATAAAAAATATCTTAATCGGCCCGGGCCCACAAACGTTATTGCCTTCCCAATGAAAGCTGGCGATTTTTCAGATATAAATCCCCAACTCCTTGGTGATGTGGTAATCTCTATGGAGACTGCCGGACGGGAAGCATTACAATCGGAAATAACTACCGAAAAGCGCTTTGCGCAGCTTCTCGTACACGGCATTCTTCATCTTTTCGGTTTTAATCACGAAAAAAGCCGGCAAGACGCTCGTAAGATGGAAATAAAAAGTAATGAGCTTTTAAAGCTTATCGAATTGTATTAAATTAATTTACAGGAGGTTATATAAATGGCTGGTTTAGCAGTTAACGTCGATCATATTGCAACTTTGAGACAACTCCGTGGTGTTTCTTATCCCGATCCCGTAGCAGCGGCAGTTCTGGCTGAACTTGCCGGCGCCGACGGCATAGTTGTTCATCTCCGCAAGGACAGGCGGCATATTCAGGATCGTGATGTCAGAATATTGCGTAAAGTTGTTCAAACCAAACTTATTCTAGAAATGGCCTCAACCACAGAAATGCTTGGAATCGCATTAGATATAAAACCTGACCTCGTTACACTGGTGCCGGAAACACGTGAGGAGGTTACAACCGAAGGTGGTCTGGATCTTGTTGTTCACAAAGCTGCGGTTACTGAAACCGTAAGAACACTGCAAAACAGCGGTATTCCGGTCAGCATTTTCATAGATCCTGAACCGGAGCAGTTAAAGCTGGCCCACCATGCAAAGGCGAATCTGATTGAAATCCATACAGGAACATTCTGTGATGCAACAACGTCTAAGAAAAAAAATCAGGCTTTCAGCAAGATTGTAGATGCTATAAAGCTTTCCCACAAGTTAAGACTTGGTATTAATGTCGGCCATGGAATATGCTATAATACCATAAAGGCCTTTAAAGGACTTAAAGAAATTGACGAATTCAGCATTGGCCATAGTATTGTTTCAAGAGCTTCCCTCGTTGGAATGGAAAGAGCAGTTAAAGATATGGTGGCGCTGGTAAAGGGGCTGTAGTCATTTAACAACATCATATCAACCATTAGTTATCTACCTCAGCTAAGATTCTATTTTTACTTTGCAAGATAATGTTACGAGTTACGGGTTACGGATTGGAGTTCTAAAAAAGGAATATTTCTGATGAACAGCCCGAAAAACATAACCTAAAACAAGCCAAATTTAGTCTTTAAATCTAAATCTGGAGAATAAAATGTACCTTGTTACTGCCAGTGAAATGCAGCAAATGGACCGACAGACCATTGAATCATTCGGCGTCCCTGGCAGGGTGCTCATGGAAAATGCCGGGCTGGGTGCAACGCGTGTACTCTCTGATCAGTTTGACGATATTATCAACAAAAAAGTCGGAATTATTGCAGGACCTGGAAACAACGGGGGTGATGGTTTTGTCATCGCCCGTTATCTTGCACAAAAAGGTTCTGACGTAAGCGTATATCTTTTTGCAGAAAGTGCCAGGGTTAAGGGAGATGCTGCTGCAAACCTTAAGCTCCTTTTCCCTCTTAATGTTCCTGTTGTTGAAATGCCCGATGAACAATCTTTTTTGGCTCATAAAACACAGATGCTGCATAAAGAAATATGGGTCGATGCATTACTCGGAACCGGCTTGAAATCAGATGTAAAGGGATATTTTAAAAAGATAATTGAATTTATAAACGACCTTAACAAACCTGTTTTTTCGGTAGATATTCCATCGGGATTAAATTCTGATACAGGCCAGGTTTGCGGCGCGTGTATCCGCGCCCAAGCCACGGCTACCTTCGCATTTGCCAAAACAGGCCATATACTTTTTCCGGGTTCTGAGCACACAGGATATCTTGAGACAATCGATATCGGAATTCCTGACCATATTGCAAAGAGCATCAGACCCAAACAACACCTCCTGACACCGGAAAGAATTCGCATGGCTTTTAAATCCAGGTCCCCTGATGCTCACAAGGGCACTACCGGTCATGTTCTGGTTGTTGCGGGTTCTGTCGGTAAAACCGGAGCTGCTGCAATGACGGCCATGTCTGCCATGCGTGCAGGTGCTGGCCTTGTCACGCTTGCCATACCGGAAAGCTTAAACCCTGTTTTAGAAACACATGTTCTTGAAGCAATGACCTATCCTCTACCTGAAACTGAAAACGGAATGATCGGAGAATCATCATTTAATAAAATCATGGATCTCCTTTTTGGGAAAAAATCCCTTGCGATAGGACCGGGTCTCGGAGAAACTGCTGAAACCAAAAAACTTGTTCATCGAATAATAATGGAAAGTCCGGTCCCTACTGTCATTGATGCGGACGGGCTAAATAATATAGCAGGCAACACTGAACTTTTGAAAAAATCAAAAGCCCCTTTAATATTAACCCCACACCCCGGAGAAATGGCCAGACTTATGGGCTCAACCACCAGTTCAGTTCAAAAAGACCGCATAACCTGTACGCGAGAATTTGCAAAAAAATTTAATGTACATATTGTATTAAAAGGCGTAAAAACGATCATTGCTCACCCTAAAGGAGATATATTTATCAATCCTACGGGAAATCCCGGAATGGCATCCGGCGGAATGGGGGATATTCTTACCGGAATAATCGCAGGCCTGGTTGCCCAGGGTTATCCACCTGAAACAGCTGCTCATACAGGTGTATACCTTCACGGCGCCGCCGCTGACATGCTTGCAGAAAAAATCGGCCCTTTCGGTTATCTGTCAACTGAAGTAATGAACGCAATCCCTGGTCAAATCAAATTAATTGTTGAATGAAACTGACAACGCACTCCCTTGACGAAACACTATCTTTAGGAAGAAATATTGGTAAAATGCTTAATGCAGGGACTATTATTGCTTTGACGGGTGACCTTGGCAGCGGTAAAACTTCATTTGTCCAAGGGCTTGCAAAAGGTCTTGATGTTTCTGAAAAATATTATATAACCAGCCCAACATTTACTTTAGTAAACGAATATCCGGGCCGCTGCCGATTATTTCATATCGATCTTTACCGTATAGAAGATCCTTTAGAATTAGAGGAATTAGGTTTTTACGAAATACTTACCAGTGACAGTGTAATAGCAATTGAATGGGCAGACAGAATGATGGATGATTTCCCATCTGGTTATATAGATATGAAATTTAAAATGATAGATGACGAATCGAGGATGATCAATATAACTGCATACGGCCGTAAAAATATTAATGTAATTAAAAAATTAGAACTCAAGATTTTTCAAGACTAAAATTGAATAATCAAATTTTAACAACCTGAACTTTTATACTGTTTCCCATAAATATATTCCGTTTTAAACGATGAAAAACTCGTATATAAGAGATCGTAAAGAAAGAACAGACCGAGCATATTATAATTGATTGAAGTATCAGAAATAATACTAACCAATTGGCAATATGGCACACAAGTTCTTTCTTTACGATCTTAAATACACTCAGACAGTTTCCTCATTTAAAACGGAACATATTTATGGGAACTGATATAATTGTCCAAATGGAACATATAAAAAATGTAATAAGGGGAATAAATGGGTTTAATTGTCCAAAAATTCGGCGGCACATCTGTCGCCGATCTTGAGCGGATTCGCCATGTTGCAAAAAGGGTTGCAAAAACCTATAACCAGGGAAATGATGTCGTCGTCATTTTATCAGCCATGGCTGGCACCACCGACAACCTGATTGAAATGGCAAATAAAGTCACTCCTGCACCGAATAAACGCGAGCTTGATGTGCTCCTTGCTACCGGTGAGCAGACTACTGCCGCACTTTTATCAATTATGCTCCAGTCTATGAAATATCCTGCCCTGTCCATGCTTGGATACCAGGCTGAAGTGGTAACTGATCATACCTTTGGAAATGCCCGCATTCTTGAAATTGGCGCAAGTCGTATCAAAAAACTAATTAAAAAACAAAACATTGTCGTAGTAGCCGGTTTCCAGGGATGTGATATTCAAGGTAATATAACAACCCTCGGGCGAGGCGGTTCAGATACATCTGCCGTAGCCATTGCAGCAGCAATAAAAGCCGATATCTGCGAAATCTATACAGATGTTGATGGAATCTATACAGCTGATCCCAATATCTGTAAAAAAGCAAAGAAAATTAAAGAAATTTCCTATGACGAAATGCTTAACATGGCAAGCCTTGGGGCTAAAGTCCTTCAAATCAGGTCGGTCGGTTTTGCAAAAAAATACCGCATCCCCTTGCATGTAAGATCATCATTTAACGAAGAGGAGGGAACCATGGTTGTTGATGAAGACTCTGGTATGGAACAACTTGTTGTATCGGGTGTTACCCATAACAAAGATGAAGCCCGCATCACTTTAAAAAAGGTACCGGATCAGCCGGGAGTGGCAGCTAAAATTTTCGCACCGATTTCTGAATCCGGCATTCTTGTCGATATGATTATCCAAAACACCCGAGCCGGGGGACAGACAGACCTCACTTTTACTGTTCCTATAGCAGATTTTGAAAAAGCTTTGGAATTAGAAAAAAGAGTGGCTGAAGAAATTGGAGCCCAGGATGTTTTCGGGGATAAAAATATTGCAAAGGTTTCTGTAATCGGCGTGGGGATGAAAAATCATTCAGGGGTTGCATCCATTATGTTTCACACGCTGGCCAAAGAAAATATCAATATCATCATGATCAGCACGTCTGAAATCAGGATTTCCTGCATTATCGAAGAAAAATACACCGAACTTGCAGTTCGCGTTCTTCACACCGCATTCGGATTGGATGAAGAGTAGTGATACTGTTTCTCATAAATAAACAGAAAATTAGGTTATCATTTTGAGAAGGTTCAATACCGATCAACTGATATTTTCTCTTCTGCTGGGAGCAGTTATCCTTGGAACTATCATTTATAGGTCTTTTTACATGTTCTGAATGATCAGGAGAAAAGCCTTTAAAAAAAGATTTGCTTTCATATAGTAAATGGAAAGATAGAGGAACTTTTTGAATTGATCGATGCCAAAAGACGTCATTGAATTAAGCAAAGATTTTATTCTAGGGACTTTGGAATGGTTCTGGGACTTAGAAAATTTTTCCTAGCCGACACCAACCTTTATTATCCGGGGCAATCCGGTATATCCTGTTAAATTGTAAATGTAATGTCTGGACAAAAAATCCTTAAATCTCTCTTTTTGAACTGAATTTGTTTTTCCAAATGTGTTTCCCTTGATAATGATGATAAAGCACTTGACATATTAGAAAAACTTTCGTGTAATAATGAAATTATAACCGATAGGAGTTCTGAAATGAAAATGCATCAGATTGAAATAGACGACAAAATCTGGAATCACTTAAAAAATTTTGCTGAACCATTTACAGATACTCCGAACTCCGTTTTAAACAGGCTCCTTTTCGGCTGCTCTAAAGAAAAAAGTCCTAGTGCCGCAGAGAATAATACTATTGATATCAAAGGTGTACCAGATGCTTTATCGCAGATCTTTGAAGTTTTATACGAAATTGAAGTAAACGGGCTTTCAAGAGTAAAGGCGACCAATAAGGTAGCCAAGGCAAGAGGAACAACACCCAAAACTGTTAGAGATAAATATTGCAGCCAACTGAATAAAAAAGCATCTGAAATCGACCGGCTTTTCAACAAACCCGGGTATGAAGAATTTAAGCAGTTACTAGAGGATAAATTTGTTATTCAAAAGGATATAATAGGACTCTTTTTTGATTCATTGATATCCGATGAAGGATTCGATAAAAAAGATCCCGATCTTAGCCTGGAAAGTCTGGTTTAACCTATTAAAAATATGCCTGAATACAGCTTTATATAGTGCTAAAATTTTAAAAATTTTTTAAAGGAAGACCTTTGCTCAATTTCGAAGTCAGTGCTTAGCTGTTCAGGTTCTTAAGTGCTCGAACGTCCTGACTACCGGATGGGTCTGACATCCAGCCATTGGCGGAAGGCAGATAAACTAAGGCTTTAATTGGGAGTGTTTTTAAAAGGTCTCAATTAATCGTATACATTCAGGAACAACTTATATGAAAAAAACGCTGTTAATACTTGTCATTACCGGAGCTTTGATTTTTACGGCCTTAAATTACCACTTTATAATAATGGACAAAAATGTTAAAATTTTAAAAAAAGCACAGTTAACTTTTAGCAATACCTTTGTTGATGCCAGGGGAGCAAAAAAATTTAAGCTTTTTTTAAATCCCTCCCTGGTAAAAGCTGGGATAAAAAAAGCACTGTAAAATATGATAACGACCATAGGGAAATGAGACAACTCACTGTCTAAAATATTATTTTTCGCTTATAATTTTAAAAAATTATCGTTTGAAACTTGACATATCTATTATTTTCGTATATTTATATACTTGATATAAAAGTTGATGAATTTATCAAAGCATAATTCATCGGTTCACTTGGAGCTCGCCTTAAACGAAAATAACTCCTGAAACGGATCGTAAAAGAAATTTTTATGACTGACAGTGACCATCAAAGATTAAAGGTTGAGATTGACGGAATTATCAAAACCATAGATAACGCAATGAAAAAAATAGAAAATATTATTCCTGTCAAAGAGAAAAATACAAACGGGTCCCAAAACGATTCCGGTG
>CAJHXW010000185.1_pt1 | contig 14530 bp, 12 predicted proteins | sample 9198581 | NCBI WGS metagenome assembly CAJHXW01 (sample SAMEA7708328, study PRJEB35096) | sediment metagenome | biome: marine neritic benthic zone biome [ENVO:01000025]; feature: sediment [ENVO:00002007]; material: shallow marine sediment [ENVO:03000034] sea grass bed [ENVO_01000059] ...
GCTTCAAACCATCTTTCTTGGTGATGTTGTCTTTGGAAATGATGATGGAATCTGTAAAATACGGCAGTTCAAGAGAATCGCTTTCTCCTTTTATTTTTATCAATCTGCCACCGATTCTGTCCGGTAGGTCTTCTATTTTCATAGATGCAGACCTTTCCCTGGCCCATTTCAACGCGTCATTAGCCATGTCTCTTTTGAGCCACTTGCCTGATGCATATTGCTTAGCAAGCTCGAATTTACATTTTTCTACAACATCCCCCGTCAGGTATGGGCAGTTTTCAATGGGATGCTTTTCAGACACCACCATGCCTGCAAAGGCAAGGCAAGTATTGAATCCACAGTCTTTGCAATTCGTTTTAGGCAGTATATCTCTATAAAGATCAACAACAGACAGCGGCATGCCTACCATACCTCCGTATAGCCGATATCAACAAAAGCCCTTTCCATTTTAAGCTTATGCCCGCGCTCCATGGAAGCAAGATCAAGAAATACTATTTTCTGTCCGGGATCTTTGCAGGCCTCTGCTAAATCGGTATACTGTTTCATTGCCTCTTCTTCCTTTTTCATTGCCAGTGCAATGGCATCTGCCGGCTTCATGTCAGTTGAAAGTTTAGGTGTATCGACAGTTTCTGCAACTTTATAATCCGTGCTTTCATCAAAATGCAAATTAATAGCATCTTTGGACAGAATGCCTTTGAGAATTTTTTCATGTCCTTGTTCATCTTTGGCGAACTGTTCAAACATTTTTTTAAGGTACGGATCATTAATTTTATCAGCCGCAACCGTATAAAATTCCTGGGCTTCTTTTTCACCAGCGATGGCAAATTCTATTATTTCCTTGTATTGATCAAGATTCATACATTTCCTCCTTGAAATATTTGAAAGATGTTTTCGAATAAACGCCAGATGGCTAAATAAAAAGACTCATATACCCCCGCTTAAAATCAGCGGGATAAAAAGGCGTAGCGATTTTTCAGGGACGAAACTATACATTATTATGGTATGTCGAGTTCCTGAAAAACCGCTACAACGCAGTTTATGTGTCTTTTTACGACGCCATCAATATTTCACTTAAAGCACTACTGATATCTGGATATTGAAATTGAAAACCATATTTTATCAGTTTGTCTACAGAAAGCCTTTGACTATTTAAAAGCGAGATCCCCAATTCACCCATAATCAGCCGGATGATAAATGAAGGCACGGACATAAAAGAGGGTCTGTTTAGAGCATTTCCGAGAGCTTTGGCAAAATCTTTATTTTTAACCGGTTCAGGGGCACAGAAGTTAGCCGGTCCTTTTGTTTCCCGGTTTTCAAGAATAAAAGAAATTGCAGAGACGAGGTCATCAATGTGAATCCAGGAGAACCAGTGTTTTCCGTTTCCCATGGGGCCTCCCACAAAAAATTTAAATGCCGGTAGCATCTTTGAAATGGCTCCCCCGCTTTTTCCCAGAACGACGCCAAAGCGCATGGTGACCACCCTGATACCCTTTGTTTTTGCCTGATTGGCTTCCTTTTCCCAGTCTATGCACACTTTGGCCAGGAAATCATCACCTTGTGTTGCATCTTCCTTTAGAATTTCATCGCCCCGGTTGCCGTAGTATCCTGCGGCAGAAGTGCTGCAAAGTGTGGCTCCCTTGTCTTTCGGCATGGCTTCGACAAGATTACGGGTAGTTAAAATTCGGCTGTCATAAATTTGGGTCTTTGCATGATCAGTCCAGAACCTAAAAATATTAAACCCTGCCAGATTCACAGCCGCATCCACATTTTTAAGCGCCTTTTGCCAATCTCCCTTTTCAGTGGTATCCGCAGAAATATATTGAAAATTGTCATTGCCGCTTAATTGATGGTTTGGGGACCTTCCGATTGCAATAACACGGTGTCCTCCTTTAAGCAGATAGCGTGAAAGATGAGTGCCGACAAATCCTGATCCACCCGTAATAAATATCTTCATGAACTATTTTCTCCATTTCATATAATGACTTGTCAAAAACAGACATTCTCGGTCAGACATTATATAAGGCTATGAAGATGGTATTTAATATCGGCTTTGGATAATGCTCCAACAAGCGAGTTCACCATATTACCATCTTTAAATAAAAGCATGGTGGGGATACTCATGACATTATACTTGGCCGAGGTTGCTGGATTTTGATCCACGTTGAGCTTTGCAAATTTAATTTGATTTGCATATTCTTTGGCCAATTGACCAATAATCGGTTCTACCATACTACATGATCCACACCAGGGTGCCCAGCAATCGAGGAGCACAGGAACCGGGGAAGAAATAATCTCGTCGTTGAAGTTGCTATCTGATACAATCACCGGGCTGTCAAAGGATTGGTTTTCAGGCAGGCGTGAATGACAGCGACCGCATACAGGCCGGTCCTTTAAGCGGATTTTAGGTATTCGGTTTTTCACACCGCAATTTGTACACCTAATAATGATACTGTCGGCATTCATGGGCTACCCTGATCTTCCATCATCGCATGGTCCACCAAAATCATCCGCCCTGGCGTGTTCTGCGGTAGAAGTTTGCACGCAGGCATCGAGACCTTCCCCGGTATCCGATCTATTTTTAAGCATATTCAAAGCCTTGTCATAGTCAGGTTCTTCGGTTATTTCTCCTACCAGTTGAGTATAAACAACCTTTGAACTTTCGTCGATCACAACGATTGCTCTTGCGAAGAGTCCGGCAAGAGGGCCGTCTACCATCCTCACGCCGTAATTATTGCCAAATTCTCTGTTACGCATTTCCGATACTGCAATGACATTGTTAAGACCTTCTGTTTCACAAAATCGGGCATGTGCAAAGGGCAGATCCAAAGAGGCACAAATGACAACCGCATTATTAAATTTGCTTATTTCCTCATTGAATTTGCGTACTGAAGTCGAACATACCGGAGTATCTATGCTGGGAAAAATATTGAAGATCACTTTTTTTCCTGATACATCTTTCAAAGAGATGTCTGACAGATCAGTCTTCGTGAGAAGAAAATCAGGTGCTTTTCCCCCGACTTTCGGCAACTCACCTATGGTATGAATCGGATCACTCTTAAAAGTTAATTTTGCCATTTTATCCTCCTTTCATGTTGTGAAAAAACAATTTCTAAAAAAGAAATATTCAATAAACATGCCAGAAAAAAAGAAAGATCAATGATTTTTCAAAAATTCTCCTGTTTTAATATTCGATTCCTGTCTAAGTGGTGAAAAAAGATTGATTTGCCAGATGTATGAATGCTATTTTAGATGCTGGTATGATTATTGCTTTTTAATAGTATCGGTTTTTTTATTCATTAAAAAAAGCAAGGAGGTGTATCATGGCAAAAAGAAAATATACAATGAAAGCAGCATGCCCCCAGTGCGGATGCAGCTTTGCTCAAGTGCTTTCACCGGAGGAAATTAAGGAAAGATACGGAGATGTTCCCAATGTGGAACTTGAATGTGGCGAGTGTACGGCAAAATATTTAACGGATATGGAAACGGCCTGTCCTGAATGGGACAAGGAATGCAAGATGAAGGAGTAATCCTGTCATAATGATCAATTCAAAAATGTCTTGTGAGACAATTTTGTATCATCAGGAAATCTGAGACATTACCTGTTATCACTTTTATAAACGCAGCTTTGTTTTATCTATGGCAAAACAGCGAAAAGGGTTTTTAGTGCTGGTATGTCTTGATTTCTCTTACCGTAAAAATCAGTATCGAATTTATAATGCGTTAGTATAACCAGTTGGTGTGACAATAAACATTCTAGAGGAAATATAAGATGAAGGCCAAGACAATCGGGACAATAATTGGATTGGTATTTTTGACGTGCGCCATCGCTGCTGCGGTTCAAAATGAAGGTGCCAAAGATATTAAACTTGATGGTGGCGACAGAGGTATGGTTCCTTTTCCCCATCACTTGCACCAAACCGCAATTGGCGACTGCAATGCATGTCATAGTATTTTTCCAAAAACTGCAGGAATAATAAAAGATTTAAAAATACAGGGAAAGCTTAAAAAAAAGCTGGTTATGAATAAATCGTGTATCAAATGCCATAAAGCAAAGAAAAAGGCAGGAGTAAAGGCAGGGCCGATAAAATGTTCCCAGTGCCATGTGAAATAAAGCAAAACGTTTTTTTGCAATATTTGCAGCTTGTTAATGATGAAAGGAGGATTCGAGTATGGATGAAGATTTGAAAGTTGGCTGCGCACAACCAACAGGCGGGCCTGTAGGTGAAACTATTGAGACAGAAGAAACAGAAAAGAACATAAAGAAAATCAAGGAGGAAACAATGATTAAAGTAGGACAAAAAGCACCGGATTTCACGGTACCAGCGTATCATAAAGGTAAATTTATTTCCGTCAAATTATCAGACTATTTGGGTAAATGGGTTGTTTTGTTTTTTTATCCGGGTGATTTTACCTTTGTTTGAACAACGGAGGTTTCGGCAGTTGCCGAAAAATTCTCTGATTTTCAGAATCTTGGTGTTGAAATCCTTTCGATGAGCACTGATAGTGTTTTTGTTCACAAAATGTGGAATGATAAGGAACTTTCAAAAATGGTAGACGGTGGTATCCCCTTTCCCATGTTATCGGACGCAGGAGGTAAAGTGGGGACTATTTATGGAATTTACGATGAAAATGCCGGTGTTGAGACCAGGGGACGATTTATAATAGATCCTGACGGTGTGGTGCAGGCGTACGAAGTACTCACTCCTCCTGTGGGAAGAAATGTGAATGAAGCGATTAGACAAATCCAGGCGCTCCAGCTCGTACGTAACAGCAAAGGAACAGAGGCAACCCCTTCCGGCTGGCAGCCGGGGAAAATGACATTAAAACCCGGACCCGACCTAGTGGGAAAAGTCTGTGAAGTATGGAAGACAGAAATGGCTTATGAAAAATAAATCATTGAATCCATACATGGCAAGTTCTCTTATCGGCCGTATAGGGCCGAGATGAGCGTCTGACGTATAACGATGGGAGACAGGGTCTTTCCGGTTGTTATGCGTCGGACGCTCCATCGATTTGTTCGGGCAGCGAGAGTCAACGTGCCACTGGAACAAATAGATGCGAGAAGCTCATCTTGACACAACCCATCGTAAAGAAAATCGCTCAACTTAGGGAATAAAAGGAGAATAAAATGGCAGCACCTGAAGAGATGTATCAATGCCAGACAGTGAATTGCGGATATATATATGACCCTGACAGGGGAGACAGAAGAGGAAAGATTTCTAAAGGCACTCAGTTTGCGGATCTGCCGGATGATTGGAAATGCCCTGTCTGCGGAGCCGGCAAAAAAATGTTTAAGCCCTTGGCCGGATCTGGTTCGGTCGCAGCCGGCGGTTAAAAATCAATCACACTTTACTACCCACCATAAGGTGTTTATACTGTTTCTCATAAATATATTCTGTTTTAAACGATGAAAAACTCGTATATAAGAGATCGTAAAGAAAGAACAGACCGACTATATGATAATTGATTTTGCTATGAGAACAAATTTTACAAATTGGCAATATTGCACTCGAGTTCTTTCTTAACGATCTTAAATACACCAAGACAGTTTCCTCATTTAATACGGAACATATTTATGAGAACTACTATAAAGGAGAATGACCTATGAACCCATCGTCTCTTATCCCTGCACCGGATTTTATACCGGTTCATTGGGGATGGCTTCATTTTTTCTTTATATTGACCTTTATATTCCACCTTTTGTTTATGAATGCAATGTTGGGAATCGGCATCATTGCACTTTTCAAATCCTTTAAAGGGAAACAGCTGGATTTGTCCATAGCAAAAGAGATTAGCTTAAAATTACCTTATACGATTGCATTCACCATAAATATGGGTGTTGTCCCGCTGCTTTTCATCCAGGTTCTTTATGGAAATTTTATATACACCAGCTCGGTACTGATGGGGTGGTACTGGCTTTTGATCATTGGAATCTTAATTATTGCTTATTACAGCGCCTACCTGTTTGATTTTAAATTCGACGCACTCGATTCAGCCCGAAGCATTTTCATTGCTGTTTGTGTCATTCTGATGCTTTTGATCGCTTTTTTATTCACAAACAATATCACTTTAATGCTGACACCTGAAAAATGGACCCGGTATTTTTCCAATGCCGGCGGAACGATTTTAAATATTTCCGAACCCACATTGATCCCGAGGTACTTTCATTTTATCTGCGCATCGCTGGCTATCGGCGGTCTTTTTCTGGCAATGGTCGGCAAAATAAAGACCAAAGCAAAAACCGGAAAAGGAAACGATTATTTTGAAGCAATGATCTCTTCGGGCCTAAAGTGGTTTTCATATGCAACCCTGGTTCAGATCATCATCGGCTGCTGGTTTGCGATCTCACTTCCAAACGATATTATCCTTTTATTCTTGGGAGGCAGCAGTCTGGCAACTTTACTTTTTTTTTCAGGCCTTGCCGGTGCCGGTGCGGCATTATATTTCGGATTTAATAAACGAATTTGGCACTGTGCAGGTGCGACATTTTTTACCGTTGTTGTCATGGTTCTGATCCGGGATTTGGTTCGAACAGCTTACCTTAAACCATACTTTTCACTTTCGGATCTTCAGCTTGAACCCCAATACTCGCCCATGATCCTCTTTTTGATTACGCTGATAGCAGGCATCGGTTTGATCGGATATATGCTGAAACTGGCAACAAAAAGAAAAAAGGAAGTCTAATATGAATTACCCGGTATGGGAACTATATTATACCGGCGGCGGTCTCCTTATCGCTCTGATGGCTGTTGTCCATGTGTATGTTGCGCATTTTGCAGTGGGTGGCGGCCTGTTTCTGGTCTTGACCGAGATGAAAGGGCTTAGGGAAAATTCCACCGCAGTTCTGGAATACACGCGAAGGCACAGCAAATTCTTTCTTCTCCTCACCATGGTTTTTAGCTCTGTCACCGGTGTTGGGATCTGGTTTACCATTTCCCTGATCAGCCCTGCGGCAGCATCGATCCTTATCCATGCCTTTGTATTCGGTTTTGCCACGGAATGGGTCTTCTTTACACTGGAAATCGTTGCGATCTTTTTATATTTTTACACTTTTAATAAAATAGACAGTAAAGCACACCTTATTATCGGCTGGATCTATGCGGTTTCTGCCCTGATTTCCCTTATTTTAATCAACGGCATCATTGCATTTATGCTTACCCCTGGTGATTGGATTGAAACCCGAAATTTCTGGGATGGATTTTTCAATCCCAGTTTCTGGCCGTCTATGTTTTTTAGGATAACGATCGCCCTTGTTCTGGCCGGAATTTTCGGTTTTATTACCGCCGTATTTATAAAAGATACGGCATTTAAGGAAAACATGGTTCGTTATTGTGCCAAGTGGCTGATTTTTCCTTTTATATTTATGGTTTTATTTGCCTGGTGGTATCTTGCCACTCTTCCTGATGCTCCCAAAGCAATGATTTTAGGTCGTTCGTCTGAGCTGATTTTGATGACTAAAATCTTTGCAATCGTTCTTCCGGTTTTATTTCTCAGCGGTCTTTTAATGGCTATCCGTATGCCCGGCGGTGTAAAAAAATATATGGCATTTGCAATTCTTCTCATTGGCCTGGTCTATATGGGTTCATTTGAGTGGATCAGGGAAGCTGCCCGCAGGCCATATCTTATTTACAGTCATATGTATTCAAATTCCATAAAAGTTGAAGATGAAGCGAAGATAAATAAGCAGGGGCTTCTTAATACAGCCAAATGGGTAAAGTTCAAAGATACAAATGATGATCACATTCTTGAAGCCGGACGGGAGCTTTTTAATCTACAGTGCATCGCCTGCCACAGCGTGGGCGGACCTTTAAACGATATTCTTCCTTTAACCAAGAAATTTACGGTTTTTGGCATGGATTCTCAGCTCAACGGCCAGGGAAAGATAAACGACTATATGCCAAGATTTATGGGCACCCAGCCGGAACGCCTGGCTCTTTCCAGGTATATCGTTGAAAAACTGCACACAAAGACTAAAACCCCGGCAAAGGCGGCAGCAAAAAACCTGCCCGTGAAAATTCCTCCTTTTAACGAAAAAACAGATGAATACATCCTCCTTTCCTGGAGCAACCTTGGCATGTACGCCATTTCAGATAGCGATTCCTGGTGGATGCTGCGGCCACCCGGTAATGATATTTCTGCCCAACTGATACGAAGAGGAGAAACACCTGAAATTATAACCGAAGGAATCGAGGTGACATACAAGGTTGAACCTGGATTCGAACATCCGTCCGCACAGGTAAAATTCTGGGATTATGCCCGGACCATTTTTGGAAAGAAACTGCCTGCTGATGCCGGGATGACCGGAAACGGACTCCAAGGAAAGATGAAACTTGCCGAAATAAATCAGTTATTTATAGCTGATCGTATTCCGGTGGTTCCGTACTCCGATAGAAAAACCTTTAATCCTTATCCTCTCTTTACCATCGAAGCCGTTGACCAAACCAGTGGGAAAGTCCTGGCACGGACACAGGTGGTTGCACCTGTTTCCACGGAATGGGGATGTAAAAACTGTCACGGAGGAAAATGGCGCAAGAAGGATGTGGCAGGTATTTCAGATGAGACGGCCCAAGATATTCTGGCCATGCACGATAAGATAAGCAAAACCGAATTATTGAAAATGGCCAAAACGGGAAATCCCGGCCTGTGTCAATCCTGCCATGCTGATCCGATATTACCAACAAAAGGAAAACCTGGATTGTTGAACCTCTCTGCGGCTATTCATGGCTTTCACGCGAACTATCTGACAGACAGAGGTGCTGATGCCTGCCATGCCTGTCATCCTTCCTCGCCGAAAGGCCATACACAATACTTTAGAGGGGTCCATCATGAAATCGGTCTTGATTGTACCAGCTGCCATGGAAATTTGGAGGATCATGCCTTAAGCCTTCTTGTAGCAGAAGAAAAGGCGGGAAAAAAGAGCGCAAAACGACTCATGAAGCATCTTGTTCCAACCCGGGTAAGTTCAGTCAGCCATATAAAACCGAGAAATCCATGGGTAAACGAGCCTGACTGCTTAAATTGTCATATTGATTTTAATCAGCCCGAAACCGACGAAATTTTTAATCAGTGGACTAAATCGGCTGATGAGCTTTATCGTGTGCGCACGGATGAAGTCGGGATCATGTGCCAGGCATGTCACTCAAGTACCCATGCTCTGTATCCGGCAACCAATATCTATGGAAACAGTAGAGAAAATATCCAGCCCTTTCAGTACCAGAAAAATCCTTATCCCATAAGTTCAAATAAAAACTGCAAGGTGTGTCATACAATCGACATGGATGAGGAAATGCATCATCCTAACAGCCTTACCATGTTTAGAAATGTTCGGTAAGTTGAGTGTTCTCAGTATGGAAACATCCCATGCCCTCTGATACCCACGCATTTGCCATGCAAGCTGTTGAAAATAAGTTTGACAGGCGCATGAACTTAACAGTAAATGAATCACTGGAATATCCATCGCAAATCGATATTTTTGCGCATATAGTCATTCTCATAAATATGTTCCATTTTAAATGAGGAAACTGTCTGAGTGTATTTAAGATCGTTAAGAACGAACTTGTGTGCCATATTGCCAATTTGTTGGTACTATTTCCGATACTTAAATCAATTATAATATCCTCGGCCTGTTCTTTCTTTACGATCTTTTATATACGAGTTTTTCATCGTTTAAAACGGAATATATTTATGGGAAACAGTATAACTTTAGGTCACCGAATTTCAATCGTATGAATATGAAAATCTCAATTCGCTGGGCACTGATTTTTGGCCTTCTGGGCTTGATCTGGGGAACCCATTTATTAACAGCCTCATCTTCTTTTTTTACATCCCAGCGGGTACTGCAGGAACACGCCAGGCAAATCATGGCAAACGTTGCCGATCTGGCTCAAAGCCAATCCTATCGCCATTTAGTCTCGGCCCAACAGACAGCAGAATTGACCCTTCAAATGCTATCCGATGGCGTTTTCGATCTTACCAATACCCAAATTGAACCTCTGACTCGCTATTTTCACAATCAGCTGAGCCTTTATCCGCATTTTGCAGGCATCTATCTGGGTCTTCCCAATGGTGATTTTTTTGACGTCCGGCGTCATAATCAAAAAAGCCCGGATGGATTTCGAACTAAAATAATTACCCATACCAACAAACATAAAGAAACCAGGTTGATCTGGCGTAATAATCACAGACAGTTTGTTGATCAAGAACAAGTAATAGATGATACCTATGATCCCCGTTTACGCCCCTGGTACCGCAAGGCCCTTAAACATAAGCGCAGCACCTGGTCCGACCCTTACATCTTTTTTACTTCTCAAAAACCAGGCATCACTGTAGCTGCTCCCTGGTATACCCCCCATGGACGACTAAAAGGAATTGTGGGTGTCGATCTTGCAATCGATCAGCTGTCAACCTTTTTTGCCGACCTGAAAATTGGTCAAAACGGCCAGGCGTTTCTCTTTAACCGCAACGCAGATATGGTTGCATTCTTTGAGCCGGATAAACTTAAAACAAAAACGAACAAAACGGCAGCCGGCAGCCGTTTTGTAAAAATTCATGCATTGGAACATACCATCAGCCGTAAGGCCTTTACAGCCGCACACCTCGATCAGAATGCCGACGGCACAATCCGACTGGATGCACCGCATTTCTGCCATTTTGAACACCAGGGGCAAACCTATCTGGCCATGTTTAAACCCTTTGCCACTGAGAACTGGCCCTGGATTATCGGTATTTATATGCCCGCTGACGATTATCTGGGTACCATCAAAGACAATCGTCGTTTAAATCTCTATTTTACCCTCGTCATTTCCCTGTTAGCCGCTGTTGTAGGCATTTTGTTGGCCAAAGGCCTCATCAAACCGATTTCAAGGCTGGCCGATCAAGCCCACGCCGTCGAGCACGGAGATTTTGAACCCCACTGGCCGATCCGATCGATTTATAAAGAGCTCCAAACCACGGCCGACACCTTTACCCGTATGACGGCGGGAATAAAAACCATGCATGCCAAGTACAAAAGCATTTTTAACAATATCCAGGACATCTACTATGAAGTCAGTATTGACGGCAAAATACTGGAAATCAGCCCGTCGGTGGAGCGTATTTATCACGTCAAACGGGAGGCGCTGATCGGTCGATCCGTGTTTGATTTTTACAAAACACCCCAAGAAAGCAGTGAACTATTTGATGCCCTTAAAAAAAAGGGGCGGGTGACAGATTACAAAGTCACCATGAAAGATGAAGCTTCCCAAACCATTTATGCTTCGCTTAACTGTATTTTAATTCGCGACAAAAAAAAGCAGCAAAAAAAAATTATCGGATCTCTGCGCGACATTACCGCACGCACGCAAGCGGAGGCCCAACTTGAAAAATATCGGAATCACCTGGAAGAAGAAGTCAAACAGCGTACAGCTGATCTTGAACGTACAAATACTCAGCTGCGTGCTGAAATCGAACAGCGCTTGGAAACGGAAAAGGCCCTCAGGGAAAGTAAGGATAAATACCGAAATATATTGGCCAGTATTCAAGAAGCTTATTTTGAACTAGATTTGGCCGGCAATTTAACATTTGTTAATGATGCGACCTCTCGCATTACCGGGTATTCCAAGGAAGAACTGATCGGCATGAACAATCGGGAGTACTCAATCCCTGAAACGGCTAAGCAGGTCTATAATAAATTCAATGAAATTTATCGAACCGGACAGTCAGTGGACTTTACCCGTTATACGATCATTGGGAAAGACAAGAGGGAGCGTCACCTGGAGATGTCCGCCTCCCTGATTAAAAATGCCGAGGGGCAACCGATTGGTTTTAGAGGCATTGCTCGTGATAACACCAATCGGTTAAAGGCCGAAAATGAAAAACACAAACTGGAAGATCAGCTCCAACATGCCCAGCGTATGAAGGCTATCGGTACTTTAGCCGGTGGGATTGCCCACGATTTCAATAATCTGCTAATGGCTATGCAGGGAAATTTATCCTCATTGTTGATAAAAACACGGCAGGATACCGATTTGCAGGAAAAGCTTAAAGCCATTGAACAGTGTATCGGCAGCGGGGCCGATTTAACTCATCAGCTACTAGGATATGCCCGTGGCGGTAAATATGACGTTCGCCCAATAGATCTGAATGCTGTTTTGCAGCATACCGCTCAAATGTTCGGCCGTACCCGCAAAGAGGTTAAAATCTATCAGGATCTAACGAAACAGACATGGGTGGTGGAAGCGGATCGAAGCCAAATTGAACAGGTGTTGATGAACCTTTACCTTAACGCCTTCCAGGCGATGTCTGATAGCTGCAACATATTCCTGAAAACGGCCAACATAGTTTGCGATGAAGAGTATGTTCAGGCTCATGGTGTGCCTTCCGGCAAATATGTAAAAATATCTGTAAAAGATACCGGCTGCGGAATGAATGAAGAGGTCAAGCATCGTATTTTCGAACCTTTTTTCACCACCAAGCAAATGGGCCGCGGTACCGGCCTTGGATTGGCCTCGGTTTTCGGTATTATCAAAAACCACCATGGCTTTATTGAGGTTGAAAGCCGGCCGGATCAAGGAACTACTTTTAATATATATCTCCCGGCCACTGAAAAAACTCAGCCGTCTGAAGTTAAACCCTCACACTTGCCAAACAAAAACTGAAAACAACTTGTATACTTTGCATAGATTTTCCATTTTGCTGCTCAATTAATTCAACCTGGCAACCAAGGAGACTAAGCATGAAGTGGTTAAAAAGATTCTTCGGGCTGGTTATCATTCTTTTTATGGTGGTCATCATTGCCGTCGTTATCATCATCAATCCATTCGGTGCTTCTTTTTTGAACAAATACACCAAAAACGGAGATATAACCCTTTCGGGTCTAAAGGCACAGGTTAAGATCAATCGAGATGAAAAAGGAATGGCCTATATTTATGCCCAAAATATGAAAGATCTTTTTTTGGCTCATGGCTTTGTTGCGGCACAGGACAGGCTCTTTCAGATGGAACTGACCAAGCTTTTTGCATCCGGCCGAATATCCGAATTAGCCGGAGAGAAAGCCATGAACCTGGATACCAGGATGAGGACATTGGGTTTTTACCGGAATGCGAAAAAACATATCGGGTTACTTAGCGATAAATCGAGAACTTTTCTACAAAAATACGTGGACGGGATAAACGAGTTTATCAAAACCCGACCAAAAAGCATTCATTTGGAATTTACGCTTGCCGGTATAAAGCCCGAGCCATGGAGCATAGCGGACTCATTGACAATTTTATACTATATGGGGTGGAGCAGCGCTGCCAATATCGATACTGAAATCATTGCCCAGATGCTGGTGGAAAAACTGGGACCGGCCAGGGCAGCAGAGATTTTTCCAATAAACATAAATCCTGATGATGAGTCCATGGCAAATACGAATATCACCAATCCATCTTTTCAGACCGCTCAACAGGCTCTTCAGACACCTAAACTAGATTTTGAGTTAAATAAATATATTCTTTCTTTTTTGGCTGATAGCCCGTTGAAAATCGGCAGCAACAACTGGGCGGCCAGCGGCGATATTTCGCCCGGCGGAAAGCCCGTTGTGGCAAATGACTCTCACCAAAACACAACAATACTGCCGGGTCCCTGGTATCCCTGCGGTTTAATCACCCCTGATATGCGTGCAGTGGGAGTAACCATTGCCGGCACTGGCGGGATGGCTATCGGTCGAACCAATCACGTTGCCATGGGAGTGACCAACACCTATGGCGACACGCAGGATCTTTATGTCGAAACAGTGGACCCGGATAATCAGAACAACTACCTCGAAGGAAACCAATCCATACCCTTTGAGGTGATTGAAGAGACATTGAAAATCAGGGACAAGACTGCACCTGACGGGTTCCGGAAAGAAAAGATCAAAATACGGCTCACCCGCCGGGGGCCGATTATTTCGGGTGTTATGCCAGGTCTGAAAACTGACAAAGTGATATCAATGAGGTGGTCAAGTTTTGAGTCAATGGGACGTTCCATCGGGTTTGAACAATTACTGGAATGCCGAACAGTCACGGAGATTCGCAAAGCCCTGAAAGAGGTTAACCAGATCGCCTTGAACTTTGTTTTCGCTGATTCTAAAGGCAACATCGGCTGGCAAACCACAGGCAAACTTCCCATTCGCACCCAGGGTGAAAGCCTCATTCCTTATGTGGTTAAAGATGATAAGGATAACTGGACAGGTTGGATACCCTTTGAAGATATGCCCCGCGCCCTTAACCCGGTACGAGGCTGGGTCGGCACCTGCAACCACATGACAGCAGACCGGAACTTCCCCTATTATTATACCACCCACGCTTCACCTTCCTATCGATATCGACGGCTGATTGAGCTGATGGATACCCCGGACAAAAAATCGGCAGATGATCACTGGAGATTCCAGAGGGATACGGTCAATCTCATGGCCAAAAAAATTGCTCCGAAGATGGCCGAGGCTCTTGCTACCCATGAGAATACAAGGAAGATGGGAACTATTCTTGCTGCCTGGGATTTTATCGACCATTGGGAAAAAGCGGCCCCA
>CAJHXW010000471.1_pt1 | contig 14417 bp, 13 predicted proteins | sample 9198581 | NCBI WGS metagenome assembly CAJHXW01 (sample SAMEA7708328, study PRJEB35096) | sediment metagenome | biome: marine neritic benthic zone biome [ENVO:01000025]; feature: sediment [ENVO:00002007]; material: shallow marine sediment [ENVO:03000034] sea grass bed [ENVO_01000059] ...
CCTGTTCCCATTGTCATGGCCGGAGGCAAAAAGATTCCTGAACTTGACGCCTTAACGATGGCCTATAATGCCGTACAGCAAGGGGCAAGCGGTGTCGATATCGGACGAAATATTTTCCAGTCTGACTCTCCGGTTTCCATGCTCCAGGCGGTAAGGGCCGTGGTTCACAATAATGAAACACCTAAAAAGGCTTTAGACCTTTACAAAACCTTAAAAAACCAGGAGAGGGCTAAATAAATGAACATTCAACATCGAACGTCCAACATCGAATTTTGAATAAGGTATTTTGCCCATTTATTGATCGACGGAGCGAAGCGATTTCATTATTCGACGTTCAACGTTTAGCGTTCAATGTTCGATGTTAAAAAAACGAACAAATCTTTTTCGATTGATAGGACAGGACCAGACAAATTTGACCGGGTTTATAAAGCCAGGTTTAATTAGGTCAAAAATATTAGGATCTAAACTGTGATAAACATCTTTAAAGAAACTGCCGCCAAAGAATTGGTCGAGCATTATTCCGATATTCCCGAAGAATTAGCACTTCGGATTTATACTTCCCGCCTGATTGGTAAAAATCCTGAGTTAGTGCTTCACGGTGGAGGCAACACTTCGGTCAAATTAAGCCAAAAAAATATTGTAAAAGAAAATCATCAAATCCTTTACATTAAGGGTAGCGGAGTTGATCTGGCATCCATTGAACCCAAAGGATTTTCCGGTTTGGATCTGGTTTTTCTTCGAAAGCTAAGAAATTTAAACAGTCTCTCTGACGAAGAGATGGAAAACCAATTGGAAATCCGAAAAGTTGTATCTCCCTCGCCAAACCCTTCTGTTGAAGCACTTCTGCATGCTTTTCTCCCGCATAAATATATTGACCACACACACCCTGACAGCATACTTATTTTAACTAACCAAAAACAGGGAATATCTCTGGTTAAAAAAGCGCTTGGATCAAAGGTTGCTGTTGTTCCTTATACCATGTCCGGCCTTCCTCTGGCAAAAGAGGTTCTTGCCCAATATGAAAAAGACGGGGGTATTGAAGCCATCGTCATTATCAACCATGGAATTTTCACTTTTGGCGAAGATGCAAGAACCTCCTATGAAAGAATGATTGAATATGTCAACAAAGCGGAATTATTTATTAAAAAAGAGCTGCAAGGTAAAACTTTAATACCCCCCATTAGCGATATTGCCTCTTTTCAAATTGCTGAAGATGCAATCGCCAGGGTCGCTCAAACGGTACGTGGTGCATGCGCCCACCCTGCCCCTGATGGAAGCCTGCGTCGGTTTTATACCGAAATCCGAAATGACCCGGAATTACTATCAATTTCTCTTTCCAGTGAAGCGAAGGCTATTTGTGATTCGGGTGTTCTGACTCCCGATCATGCCATTCGAACGAAAAATCAGATGGTTTATATTGATTCTGTTTCCGATAAAGACAAGGATCTCAAAAATATTGTAGAGCAAAGGGTAAAAAGTTTTAAGCAGTCTTATCGTCGCTATTTTAATAAGCAACTAAAAGACAAGGGAGTAGACCGAAAACCGCTTGATCCTTATCCGCGTGTCTTTCTGGTTGCAGGATTGGGGTTGGTTTGTTTAGGTTTTACCCGTCAGGATGCCAGAATAGCGGCTGATATTGCTGAGCACACAATCCGTGCTAAGCTGAAAGCCATTTTGCTGGACAAGTATGTTCCCATATCTGATTCCCATGTTTTTGACATGGAATACTGGTATATGCAGCAGAAGAAGTTGCATTTACTTGCCTCCCCACCTTCCCTGCGGGGACAGGTTGCATTGATTACCGGTGGAGCCGGTGCAATTGGGTTCGGTATTGCTGATCGATTACTGGCAAGCGGTGCTGTCGTGGTATTATCCGATATTGACGAACCGGGTTTGCAGAAAGTTCAATCCATCCTGGTAGAAAGATATACCGAAAGCCAGGTGGAAGTAATCACCTTTGATGTGACTAAATACTCTTCCGTGGAAAAGGCATTTGAAAAAATCAGTTGCAAACTCGGTGGAATCGACATTGTCGTGCCAAACGCCGGTACTGCTCATGTAGCAAAAATTGAAGACCTTGACCCGGATAAGCTTGATCAGGTGCTTGCTGTCAATCTAAAGGGAACTTTCAATACTATAAAAGCCTCCATACCTGTTTTTAAAAGTCAGTAAACGGGGGGAAATATTGTTGTGATCAGTTCCAAAAATGTTTTGGATCCAGGCGCTGCCTTCGGAGCCTATAGCGCTTCGAAAGCCGCTGCCCATCAAATCTCAAAAATTGCAGCGCTTGAACTGGCAGAACTTGGGGTTCGGGTTAATATGATCAATCCCGATGCTGTGTTTGGAGATGAAGAAATATCTTCCAAACTTTGGGATCTTATAGGGCCGGATAGAATGAAATGCAGAGGCCTTGACTGCCAGGGTCTAAAGGAGTACTATCGAGATAGGAATCTGCTGAAGGCGAGTGTACTGGCAGAGCATGTGGGCAATGCGGTTGTTTTTTTTGCCAGTGACCAAACTCCCACCACGGGTGCATCCATTCCCGTGGACGGAGGAATTCCTGCGGCCTTCCCAAGGTAAACAAAGTTAGTGCCGGACGATTGACATATTAAAATTTAAATTATACAGATTCAAACGACCACCAAGCTTTTTGCCAGAAACTCAAATAGTGAAATAATGAAAAAGTCAGTTTTTTTTATATCATTTTTTTTCTTTGTACTTGTTTTGTATGCCACATACGGGTTCTGCGCAAAACCCAAGGAGGCAATAGAATATAGAAAAAACGGTCATATCAACTGGACAACAGGAATTGTTCAGGCAAAAGGTGTGGGAAGTCCGTTAAAAAAAAGTTCCGGCAATTCATCTGTCTTAAATATCAAAATCCTCTCGGATTCAAAAAATGACGCCAGACACAACATGATGAAAACCATAAAAACTGTCCGGATCGATTCAGTTAAAAAAGCAACCAATTATGCAACCTTAAATAAATCAGCAGCAAAGCAACTGGAAGAGATCATTTTAAAGGCCCAGGAAAATGAGAAATTGAGAAAATATCTGTCAGACGGAACCGTTGAAGTTTATCTGCAAATGAGTTTATATGGAAGCTTTGCCCAGCTTTTTCTCCCCCAGGAAATAAAACAGATAGAATCGATTAAGCAGGTGGCCATCAGGGGTAAAACTTCTCCCTCACAACCATCAGAGAATTCTCATGTAAAAAATTACACAGGTCTGGTGGTCGATGCCACTGGAATATCGGTAAATCCCGCCATGGCTCCCAGGCTGCTGGATGAAGACGGCAAGGAGGTTTACGGTGCGGCATTTGCCAGTCGGGAATTTGCTGTACAAAAAGGTATGAGCGGATACTCAAAAGATATTAAATCTGCAAAAACCTGTCCTCGGGTGGGAATTAATCCTTTATTAGTCAAGGGATTAAGAACCACCGGACCTGGGAACTGCGATATTGTAATCAGTAACGCGGACGCTTCCATTCTGCGAAACTCTTCCAAACATCTCGCATTTCTGAAAAAATGCCAGGTAATAATCGTTCTGGATTAATACCTGTAATGATCCGGCTTAAAAGGCCCATTTACCGAAACCCCGAGGTAATCTGCCTGAAACTGATTCAGCTTTGTAAGCTTTACTCCCAGCTTCCCAAGATGCAGCCTGGCTACTTCCTCGTCAAGTTCCTTGGGAAGGGTATAAACTTTTCGATCATGCTTCTTTGCCGCAAGTTGTATTTGCGCCAGGCACTGGTTAGTAAAACTGTTGCTCATAACAAAGCTGGGGTGTCCTGTTGCACAGCCCAGGTTTACCAGTCTTCCTTCCGCCAGAATGATCAGAGAGCGCCCTGATTTAAGTCTCCATCTGTCTACCTGGGGTTTAATGGTTTCTTTTGTAAATTCCGGATTGTCGGTCAGATATGCCATTTCAATTTCATTGTCAAAATGACCGATATTACAAATAATTGCCTCATCTTTCATTTTTGCCATGTGCTTACCGGTGATGACATGGTAACACCCTGTTGCGGTAACAAAAATGTCCCCGATGGGAGCAGCATCTTCCATGGTTACAACTTCGAAACCTTCCATGGATGCCTGTAACGCACATATTGGATCGATTTCCGTAATTAAAACCCGAGCTCCAAATCCCCGCATGGATTGGGCACATCCTTTCCCCACATCACCGTAACCACAGACAACCACCACCTTACCGGCAATCATTATATCAGTAGCACGTTTAAGCCCGTCCGCAAGTGATTCCCGGCATCCATAGAGATTATCGAATTTTGATTTCGTTACCGAATCATTTACATTAATGGCAGGAAAGAGAAGTTCCCCATTCTTTGCCAGATGATAAAGCCTGTGAACACCGGTAGTGGTCTCCTCTGAAACACCGCGAATTTTTGATGCAATATGAGTCCAAAATTTTGGGTCCCGTTCATAGCTCACTTTAAGGCGCTCAATAAGACATTTCATGTCAAGGCTGTCGTATTGCTTTTCGAGCAATGTCGGGTCTTTTTCCACAGCTGCTCCCTGGTGAACATACAAAGTGGCATCACCACCGTCATCCACAATAAGATCCGGCCCTGTGCCGTCCGGCCATGTCAACGCCTGTTCCGTACACCACCAGAATTCCTCTAGGGTTTCTCCTTTCCAGGCAAAGACCGCGGCCAGGTCAGCTTTGGCAACCGCAGCGGCAGCGTGGTCCTGTGTTGAAAAGATATTGCACGTGGCCCAGCGAATATCTGCGCCGAGCTCCTTTAGTGTTTTGATCAGCATGGCAGTCTGGATGGTCATGTGAAGACTTCCCATAACCTTCAGGCCTTTGAGTGGTTTTTCAGGACCATATTTTTCTTGAACCGCCATCAATCCGGGCATTTCATTCTCTGCAAGAGCCATTTCTTTGAAACCAAGATCCGCCAGTGATATGTCTGCCACTTTATACGGAAGTGAAAGATCGACTTCCAGAAAGCCGTTTGAAACTTCTTTTATTTTTGGTAAAGACATTTTTTTCTCCTTATTACTTTTACAGTCCTGCTTTCTCTCTCATCTCCTCGGCTTTATTGGTTTTTTCCCAGGTAAACTCGGGCTCATTTCGACCAAAATGACCGTACGCTGAAGTTTTTCTATAAATAGGACGTAAAAGGTCAAGATATTCGATAATGGCTGCTGGCCTCAGGTCAAATACCTCTCTGATGATCTCTTTCACCCGATTTTTGGGAATCGCGCCGGTTCCCATAAGGTCAACCATCACGGAAACAGGTTCCGGCACGCCGATGGCATAGGCAACCTGCACCTCACATTTTTTGGCAAGACCGGCTGCAACCACGTTTTTCGCAATATGCCTGCCCATATATGATGCACTGCGGTCCACCTTTGAGGGGTCTTTTCCTGAAAAGCATCCGCCTCCATGGCTTCCCTGCCCACCATAGGTGTCAACGATAATTTTCCGGCCTGTAAGTCCGCAATCGCCCATGGGACCTCCGATTACGAACTTTCCGGTTGCATTTATAAAGTAACGGGTATCACCGTCAATCATTTCCTGGGGAATCACTTTTTTTATCACTTCTTCTATTATGGCTTCTTTTAACTCTTCATAAGTCACATCCGGTTTATGCTGGGCAGCAATAATAACTGCATCCACACGTTTGGGCGTGCCGTTTTCATATTCGATGGTTACCTGGGATTTGCCATCAGGCCTTAAAAAGTCAAGTGCTCCATTTTTTCGGACAACGGAGAGACGATTGCATAACTTGTGAGCATACATGATGGGCATGGGCATCAGTTCAGGTGTTTCATCAGAGGCAAAACCAAACATAAGGCCCTGGTCTCCCGCACCTTGTTCCTTAAACAGACCTTCTCCAATATTTACTCCCTGGGCGATGTCCTGTGACTGATGATCGATGCTGGTAATCACCGAGCAAGTTTGCCAGTCAAAACCCATTTTGGATGAATGGTACCCGATCTCACGTATGGTATTCCGAACCACCTGAGGCATATCTACATAACAGTCAGTTGTTATTTCACCGGCAATAAAGGCAAGTCCTGTCGTTACCAGAGTCTCACAAGCAACCCTGCACCTTTTATCCTGCTCCATAATTGCATCGAGTATTGAATCGGATATCGCATCTGCGACTTTGTCCGGGTGTCCTTCGGTGACGGATTCAGATGTAAAAAAGAATTGTTCGTTAGCCATAAAAGTCTCCTTTGTTTGGATCTTATCGGCATCACATTGGCAAAACTTTACCAAGATGATGTATATGGTTTTTATTACAAAGAGCCAGTTTTAAAATGTTTAATTTCAAAATTGGTTCACGGATTAAGCATCATATTATCTATCAAACGAGTCCTGCCCACATTTACCGCAAGGGCCATGACTGCCGGTTTGTCAATAGTTTTAATATCTTCAAGATTTTCGGGATCACATATTGAAATATAATCTATTCGGGTCTCAGGGTGTGAAGTGATCAGACCGGTTGCTATCTGTATGATTTCCTCTGCGTCCTTAACCCCTCTTTTAACCAATTCTGTAGCTTTTATCAGAGATTTGTAAAGAGTTAGCGCAGATGGTCTCTGCTTTTCTGTCAGATAATTATTCCTTGAGCTCATGGCAAGGCCGTCGGTTTCTCTTTCAGTCGGGCCGCCTACGATTTCAATATCAAAATTCAGATCGTGCACCATTTGACGAATAACGGTAAGCTGCTGGTAATCCTTTTCGCCGAAAATAGCAATATGAGGTTTAACGATGTTAAACAGCTTTGCAACAACCGTTGCAACACCTTTAAAAAATACAGGCCTTGAGAGTCCGCAGAGATGATTGGGAAGCTTTTCCAACTCGATATGGGTCTCAAATCCTCCCGGATACAATTCCAGTTTATCCGGAGTAAAAACAATATCTACACCTGCTTTCTTTGCAAGTTGAAGGTCTCTTTCAAGATCCCTGGGGTATGATTCAAAATCCTCTTTCGGACCAAACTGGGCGGGATTGACAAAAATGCTTATAACCAGTTCATCACTGAGTTCACGCCCCTTTTTCATCAGGGAAAGATGCCCGTCATGAAAAAAGCCCATGGTTGGAACAAATGCAATTGTTTTCCCTTGGTTCCTGATTTGATCTGACCGTTTTTGTATATCTTTGGCGGTATGTATAACTTTAATGATTTTACCTCAATAATCATTTAGATTAAGCAATTAAACTAAAACAGGAACATAAAGATGTCAATATGCGCCGCAAAATAATGAATTGAAATTGTTCATATCTGACTGATTAAGATAACTTCTACTTCTAAACTTAGTTTCGCTCAACAATAAACTTGCATTTGATTTGTGTCTAGAAGCTCGCATAACCAGGGGTGAGAGGAGCGAATAGCAGGCCGTTTACAAAATGAGCAACACTAATTAACAAACTGTCTTTATTCATTAAAATGTTAAGTTGGTTTTTGCGAATCCTTAATTAAATTTGACATATCAAATGCTTTCTTTTATAAAATACCGGAGCAAAAAAACCTGTTTTGCGCGAACCCTTAATATTTAAAGGAGTCTTTAAAATGAAAAAATATTATATAATAGGCCTTTTGCTTTCGGTAATGCTTGTTTTTGGTTGCAAAACAACCCAATCAACCTCTTCAAAATCGGTTTCTAAACCGGCAACTCCAAAAAAGTCAGCTTCCATCTATGTCCTGGTAGACAGGGGAATTAAAAAGAACATGAATGCTTTCATCAAGTCACAGTATAATTCTCTTGGCCTGTGGATGGAAAAAGATCTTGTCAACGCACTCGAAAAAGTCGGATATAAGCCGTACATTATACAAAATAGAAAGGCTTACAAACGCGGCCCGGGAAAATACCTGCTTAAAGTAACCATCACAAATTTTGGAGGAGGTCCTCCAGGTGTACGAAGAGGATGGAGATATAGAGGCGGTGTTGAAACGTTAGATACCCGCTATGAGTTATTCGGCAGAAGTTCAAAACTTTTTCTTGCCAAAACCCATGGAACAAGTTCCAGCAGAGGCTGGCGACGCTGTGCAAAAAAATTGAACGAGGATACGGTTCAGGCTGTCACCGAAAGGTTAAACAAAATTAAATAACAAATATCGTATCATTTAGCGTTTTTAAAGCCGCATAATCTTTTCATTTATTCTTGACAGAAATTGGCAAGTTGTTTATAGACTTCTTCACAAAGAAGGCACTTGCTATTGCCGCTGGACAAAGACTGATTTCAGGTATATTATACTCTTTAACGGATATCAACAGTCAGATTAGGAATCTCATTAGGGATGGGGCTGAAAAAATTATTACAAAAGAAAAAATCCGCCATTATTAACGACTGGTTTGAATCGGTTGCCAATACATATGCTCCTGACACTGCTGATTTTTTTAAAAGGCAGAAAGATCCTTTTGCAAATCCTGTAGGAAGCACCATCTTAAATGGTTTAAAAAAACTGTTTGATGAACTTCTTATGCAGATGAATCACGAAGGAATAAAGTCCTGCCTGGATCCTCTGATTAGAATAAGAGCTGTTCAGGATTTCTCTCCATCACAGGCCACATCATTTATCCTATCTTTAAAAAAAGTTATTAATAAAAATTTGCAAAAGGAGCTTGGTGACATTCAGATTTTAAATGAATTTTTGCAGCTCGAGTCGAAAATCGACACCTTATGCCTGATTGCTTTTGATATTTATGTTGAATGCAGAGAAAAAATTTACGAATTAAAGGTAACTACGGAAAGAAACAAAATATATAGTGCGTTTGCCAGAGCAGGTTTAATAGATGATACTCCTGACAACGCACCTAATCTTAAAGTGTTATAATAATACAGGCGCTCGGCAGCAAAAAGATGAGATTTTCGAAAAGTGCCGTTTTTAATTCTGCGCTTATCTACAAAGATCTCATGTTGTCACGGAGCCCTAAGTGAGGTAAAGTTTTATGAATGTTCAATACCTTTATTCTCTCATTACTGTCGTTGTTCTCTTCCTGATTTCATACATTGGAGTTGAAACGCTGGGCCTTCAAGTTCTTTTCGGAATAGTCATTCCCTATGTGGCCATGATTATATTTATCGCCGGGTTTATCTACCGGATTATGGATTGGACACGTTCGGCTGTTCCCTTTAGAATTCCGACAACATGCGGTCAACAGAAAACATTACCCTGGATCAAACCAAACAGCGTTGATAACCCGACGACTACAGGAGGAGTTATTGTCCGGATGGTTTTGGAGATTCTGTTTTTCCGCTCACTTTTCAGAAATACCCGGATGAGCCTGAAAGAGGGGTCAAAGCTTTCCTATCAGCTGGAAATCTTTTTATGGCTGGGGGCGCTGGCATTTCACTGGTCTTTCCTTACCGTTATAGTCCGGCATCTTCGGTTTTTTACCGAACCGGTTCCTTTTTTAATTCAGTTGCTGGAAAAGATGGACGGGTTTTTTCGCATCGAAATTCTATATGATGTCATTAAGTGGGGCCTGCCGGGTGTATACTTATCCGGTATTGTCCTTCTGGCAGCGGTAACCTATCTGTTTTTAAGAAGAGTCTTTCTTCCCCAGGTCAGGTATATCTCCCTTGCTGCAGACTTTTTTCCACTTTTTTTAATTTTCGGCATCGCCTTAACCGGTATCCTGATGCGATATTTTGCCAAGGTAAATATTGTAGAAATAAAAGAATTCGCCATGGGCCTGATTACCTTTCGTTTTACCATACCGGAAGGGGTCGGAGGAATTTTTTATGTGCATCTCTTTTTTGTATGTATTCTCTTAGCTTATTTTCCATTCAGCAAGCTGATGCATTTAGGAGGAATCTTTTTAAGCCCTACGAGAAACCTGACCACAGACACCCGGGCCATGAGACACGTTAATCCGTGGAATTACCCGGTTCATGTTCATACTTACGAAGAGTATGAAGACGATTTCAGGGAAAAAATGGTGGAAGCCGGACTGCCGGTTGACAAGCAGCCTGTTGCGAAGGAACCTGAAAAGCCAAAAGAACAAGAGGAAACACAGGAACAAGAGAAAAAGGAGTAATCTATGGCAGATGTTCCAAAACCCGAAGAAATGTTAAAGATGGATCACCGTCCGCCACAAACCGGATGGATGGACACCCCCGTTAATATAAGAAAGGGCATAGCCTGCTACGCCTCGAATCCAAAAAGTGTCGAATATCTCGGGCTTCCCTATCCGAGAACATGGAGCTGTTTCGACGAAGACTGGCAACTGCCTGAAAACTGGAAAGAGATTATTTTCGAAGGATTCAGAGAAAGGCTGGAAAGGTTCCGCTCATTTAAGGTGTTCATGGATATTTGTGTTCGCTGCGGGGCCTGTGCCGATAAATGCCATTTCTTTATCGGAACAGGTGACCCTAAAAATATGCCTGTTTTACGGGCAGAGCTCCTTCGTTCCGTATATCGAAATGATTTTACAACCGCCGGGAAAATCCTTGGCAGGGTTGCCGGTGCAAGGCCTCTTACACTCGATGTTTTAAAAGAATGGTGGTATTATTTTTTCCAGTGCACCGAATGCCGCAGATGCTCGGTTTTTTGTCCCTATGGCATTGATACTGCCGAGATCACCATCATGGGCAGAGAACTTCTCAACCTGCTCGGTCTAAACATCGACTGGATCGCCACACCGGTGGCCAACTGTTACAGAATGGGAAACCACCTGGGAATTCAACCCCATGCTTTTAAGGATATGATCGACTTTTTTACCGATGAAATCGAAGACATTACCGGTATTAAGGTGAATCCCCAGTTCAATAAGAAAGGCGCTGATATCCTTTTTATTACCCCTTCAGGGGATGTGTTCGCCGATCCGGGAACGTTCACCTGCATGGGATACTTGATGCTGTTTCACTTTCTACAAGAAAAATATGGCTTGGATATCACCTGGAGCACCTATGCATCAGAGGGTGGAAACTTCGGTTTTTTTACCTCTCATGAAACCATGAAGCGGCTCAATGCCAAGATGTATGCGGAAGCCAAAAGACTTGGTGTAAAATGGATTCTTGGAGGTGAGTGCGGCCACATGTGGCGGGTGATCAACCAGTATATGGATACCATGAATGGACCGGCGGATTTCCTGGAAGAGCCGGTCTCTCCCGTTACCGGCACCAAATTTGAAAATGCCAAATCTACCAAGATGGTTCATATTACCGAATTTACCGCAGATCTTATTAAACATGGCAAACTCGATCTTGACCCCAGCCGTAATGACCATATAAAAGCCACCTTTCACGATTCCTGCAATCCTTCCAGGGGTATGGGACTTTTTGAAGAACCGCGATATGTGATTAAAAACGTTTGTAATCATTTTTATGACATGCCGGCAAATACAATCCGGGAACAGACATTCTGCTGTGGCAGCGGGGCCGGACTAAATGCGGGTGAAGATATGGAACTGAGGATGGCAGGTGGACTTCCCAGGGCCAATGCCGTAAAATATGTTCATGAAAAATTCGGTGTAAATATGCTTTCAACTATATGCGCAGTCGACCGGGCTGCTCTTCCTGATCTGATGTCTTACTGGGTTCCCGAAGTTGACGTCACCGGTGTTCATGAACTGGTGGCCAATGCGCTGAATTTGCCCGGACAAATTGAAAGAACACTTGACCTGCGCGGAGAAGAACTGCCGGGAATAGAAGGTGATACGGAGGGTGATTCTGATGAATGATAAAAAAATTATCATTGCCGGTTTAATTATTTTTCTAGCAATTATTCTGTTTCCATTCTGGTATGGCCTGCTCAAAGCCGCTCCTGCACCTGAACTCAAATATACGGAAAAAGCCAAGGCTGCCAAAGAGTGTGTTCGATCCACAGAGTACATGAAAGTGGAGCATATGCAGCTTCTGGACGAATGGAGACATGCGGTTGTGAGAAATGCCGAGAGAGTGTATGTTAACAGCAGTGGCAAGGAATTTAACATGAGTCTTTCAAATACTTGTCTTGATTGCCACTCAAACAAAGCAGATTTTTGTGATAAATGCCACGATTATGCTTCGGTTAAGCCCTATTGCTGGGATTGCCATATTGATACCCCGAAGGAGATAAAGTGATGAAAAGCAGTAGAAGACGCTTTTTGCAAATAGCAGGTATTTCAGCTCTGGGTTTGGGGACAAAACCTGTTCTGGACGCATTTGCCAAAGAAGAAGCTGAAATCCAGATTAAAAAAGGCGATAAAGCTCTGAAAGCCAGACAATGGGCCATGGTCATCGATTCACGTAAAATTGAGTCTTCAGAAGCTCTTGAGCCGATTATTGAAGCCTGCAATAAGATCCACAATATTCCCACCAAGCTTGAAGATAGGCGACATGAGGTGAAATGGATCTGGGAGGAAGAGTATAAACATGCTTTTCCGGGCAAGGCCAACAAATTCCTTGATGAACGGGTAGAGCATACACCCTTTCTGGTTCTTTGCAATCACTGCGAAGACCCGCCCTGTGTCCGAGCCTGTCCGACCCAGGCAACGTTTAAAAGGGAAAGCGACGGTATCGTGATTATGGACTTTCATCGGTGCATCGGGTGTAGGTTTTGTATGGCCGCATGTCCCTTTGGCGCAAGAAGTTTCAACTTCTGGGATCCCCGCCCTTTCATTGAAGTGACAAACAAAGAGTATCCGACCCGCATGAAAGGGGTGGTAGAAAAATGCAACTTCTGTGCTGAACGACTGGCCGTTGGCCAAATGCCGGCCTGTGTGGAAGCCTCCAACGGTATATTGACATTCGGGGATCTGTACGATCCGGAATCTGAAGTCAGAAAACTGTTAAAAACTAATTACACAATTCGACGTAAACAGGGTCTGGGTACCGAGCCTTCTGTTTACTACATAGTGTGAGGTAATTATGCTTGAATTAGCAATTAAAGGTAGTAAAAAATATTACGGGTGGGTGGCTATACTGCTTGGTATTATCGGGGTAGGATTTCTGTTTTATCTGAAACAGCTTGATGTCGGCCTGGGCATTACCGGTATGACCCGGGATGTATCCTGGGGATTTTATATCGCCCAGTTTACCTTTCTTGTCGGTGTGGCCGCAGGAGGTGTGATGGTGGTGTTGCCATATTACCTGCACGATTATAAAGCCTTCGGGAAAGTCACAATTTTAGGTGAGTTTCTCGCCATTGCATCTGTAGTCATGTGCCTTTTATTTATCCTGGTTGACCTTGGTCAACCCATGAGGATTTTGAACGTTCCACTATATCCCACGCTGAATTCCGTCCTTTTCTATGATTTTATCGTATTGAATGTATATCTTTTCTTAAACATTATTATCGGCTGGAATGTATTGGAGGCAGAGCGAAATAATGTTCATTATCAGGCATGGCTAAAACCGCTGATTTATCTTTCCATCCCCTGGGCGATCAGCATCCATACGGTCACCGCATTTCTTTACAGTGGTCTTCCCGGCAGAGGATTCTGGTTGACCGCTATCTTAGCCCCTCGGTTTCTTTCTTCCGCCTTTGCAGCCGGCCCGGCATTATTGATTCTTCTCTGCCTCATTATCCGCCGGGTGACCAATTATGATCCGGGAAAAGAACAGATTCAATCCCTTGCCAAGATTGTGGCCTATGCTATTACCATCAATGTCTTTTTCTTTCTGTGCGAAATTTTTACTGTCTTTTACAGTAAGATTCCGGAACATACCGATCATATTAAATATCTTTTCGTCGGACTTCACGGGCATGGTGTTTTGGTCCCCTGGATGTGGACATCCATGGTTTTAATGCTCATCAGCATTATTTTGCTGGTAAATCCAATTACACGTAAGAATGAGGGTGTTCTTACCGTCGCCTGTATCACTACTTTTATAGGTACCTGGATCGACAAAGGGCTCGGCATGATCTCAGGTGGTTTCGTACCCAACCCCTTACACCATGTAAATGAATATATTCCGACTATTCCTGAAATTTTAATCGCTCTCGGTGTTTGGGCAACCGGATTTTTGGTATTAACCATCCTGTTTAAAATTGCTGTTTCGGTAAAGGAAGAAGTACGCGCATAATCGAAGCGGACAGATAGACTTTCAAAGGGCTCAAATTTTCGGTTTGAGCCCTTTTTTTTCTGTAATGAATGGCTGGCCAAGACAATACAGACTGTCTTTCACTTTGTTATTGGGTAAAATTATTTATAGTGGTTCGCGGCTTGAAACTTGAAATTAGAAAGTTGAAATTTGGGTGAGGTAAAAAACCAATTTATGATCGCGAAAACTTATTAGAAGAAAAGTTTTACTGAGTCAAACACTACGGAACACAAAATAATAATTGAAAAACTTGGCCCAAAATTGAATATGTTCATTAACAGTACAAAAGCATGAAGTTCAAATTTCCAATTTCTAATTTCAGCGTTCAATGAACGCTTATAATGATTTTTTAAAATGATTGAACAAAACACTTCAAATATGAAACTGCCTTTGTCAAGTGCTCTGTTCAC
>CAJHXW010000035.1_pt1 | contig 14340 bp, 14 predicted proteins | sample 9198581 | NCBI WGS metagenome assembly CAJHXW01 (sample SAMEA7708328, study PRJEB35096) | sediment metagenome | biome: marine neritic benthic zone biome [ENVO:01000025]; feature: sediment [ENVO:00002007]; material: shallow marine sediment [ENVO:03000034] sea grass bed [ENVO_01000059] ...
CGCAAATTGTGATTAATTTAGGTAATAAAAAATTGTTTTTTAATATGGAAGCAAATTTAAATCAGCTTAAAGGCATATTAGAAGGGCCATTAGCCAGTATTGATATCATGATGACTAAGATTAAACATTAATAATTTCTCAGATAAAATATCATGAGTAAACACTCTACAAAATATTTGATATTCTCCAACATATACAAACTTTCGGAAACTCCTGAAAAGTTGTGATATCATATTGTTAATTAAAGTTTTATCTTGCTTTCCAATTCTGTCAAATCAAGTATAGGTCAGGGCAGATCATCTACTGTGTTGGAGCGGTTTTAAGTAACTCGACATACTAATATGTATTGTCTGTTCTATAAAAAACTACGCCTTTTTATCACGCTGATTTTTAGCGGGGGTATACGATCATTGGAACGATGCCATCCGGTGCTTATTCAAAAAGCTTTTTAAAAGTATATTAACTACCCGGAGAGCTTTAAGTTAAATCTTCGGGTTTTTTGTTTAAAAGATCCGGACTCTTCAGGGATAAATGAACGTTCCGTGAATGATGCTTTCCGACTTCTCTCGATTAAGACAATTGAGGACGAACGTGTTCCGTAGATGTCACTTGTAATAAACATTGGAGAAAGCATACGTTCCCAGTCGAGGTCGATGCCCGTATCCGGAAGCAGATCATCGGGGGCAAAAGTTCTGTCGGAAAGGAGTCTGAAAATATCTTCAGTATTGATTGGATTTTTTTCGGTCAGAAGTTTTTTAAGACCTGCTTTTCCCTTTTCCACCTTTGGCCAGGAAGTATCAAGAAGGTGATTGCTCAGGCCATATAGTCCGGGTTTAAGTCTTCTAATCGTATCCGTTTTATTCGAATAATAATAAAGTCCGTTTTTGTCTCCAACAATAAGATTAAAGCCGTTATATCTGTGCCCAATGGTTTTGATGTGTTTAAGATATATTTTGGGAGCCTTTGTTCCGGTCAGATAATCACTGATAAGAAGACCGCGTGATGGCGCGTCTGGTTTAAACAGATCAGGCTCACGAAAATTTGTAATAGCGGCAATCCGACCCTTTTTAGTTATGCCAAGCCACGTCCCCGTTCCTTTAAGATCACGCCCAGCCAGTACATCGGGGGCATCATCCCAGAATGCCAATGGACTTGTAGGACGGTCATAAAACTCATCCCTGTTTGCTGCAAGGATAAGCCGGTAGTCAGGGTCTTTGTCGTATAAAAAAAGAATCAGGCACATTTTCTCTCCATTGACCTTGTGTGTCGTTGTATGTTATAGACCCTGCATAAAATTTTGTTAAGTAAATTATTAAAAAATAAAAAAATAATTTTTGGGAGGTTTCAAAAATGAGAGATGTTGTCATTGTCAGCGGATCCAGGACGGCCATTGGTGCTTTTGGCGGGGGATTAAAGAGTGTTTCTGTGGTTGAACTTGGATCAATTGTGATGCAAGATGTCTTGAGACGCATCAGCCTTAGACCTGTGCCAGATGAAAAGATGCAGGATGCAGCACCGGATAAGCTTAAAGGTCAGGGAATGATCGATCTTGAAAAAAAATATTATGATTTTGATGATACTTTTGCTCCGGTAACGATCGATGAGGTGATCATGGGCAACGTGCTCCAGGCCTGCCAGGGTCAGAATACAGCCAGACAAGCTATGATCGGTGCGGGGATTCCAAAAGAGACTCCGGCATTTACCATAAATAAAATATGTGGTTCCGGGCTTAAAGCCATTGCGCTGGGTGCTTCGGCTATAATGACGGAAGAATCAGACGTGGTACTTGCAGGCGGGCAGGAAAGCATGAGTCTGGCCCCCATGGCTTTGCCAAAGGCACGGTGGGGTCACAGAATGGAGCTTAGCGGAAAAGGCGATATCTATGATTTGATGGTATTTGACGGACTGTACGAAATTTTTTACGGTTACCACATGGGGCTTACTGCGGAAAATATTGCATCCATGTATGAGATCAGCAGGCAGGAGCAGGATGAACTGGGTGTTTTAAGCCATTTACGTGCCAGAAAGGCAATCGAAGAAGGAATCTTCAGCAAAGAAATAGTTCCGGTTGTGATAAAGACACGTAAGGGTGAAATCGTATTTGACACCGATGAACGTCCCATGGATACAAACATGGAAAAAATGGGAAAATTAAGGCCTGCATTTAAAAAGGATGGAAGTGTAACAGCCGGTAATGCTTCGGGAATAAACGATGCAGCAGCGGCAGTCCTGATGATGAGCGCAGATAAGGCAAAAGAGATGGGCCTTGAACCGATTGTTAAGATAAAAGCGTTTGCGTCAGGTGGCGTTGATCCCGCTTACATGGGCCTTGGCCCTGTTCCCGCGGTGCGAAAAGTTTTAAAGACTGCAGGTATGACTTTAGATGATATCAACATGATAGAGTTAAATGAAGCCTTTGCGGCACAAGCTATCGGGTGTATGCGAGAACTGGGAATTGATAACGAAAGACCAAATGAGTTGGGAAGCGGTATTTCTTTAGGCCATCCCATCGGTTGCACCGGCGCCCGCCAGATGGTATCCGGAATGAACCAGATGAAGCGCAAAGGGTATAACACAGGCCTTATTACCATGTGCATTGGAGGCGGGATGGGTATGGCCATGGTCATTGAACGTTAAATAATCAGGATAACAGTTTAAGGTCATCTCCCGATCAGTTGTGGTTAACTTCCCGGATTGATCATTTGGTCCAGTTTCCAGGTCAGTTTATCGATTTGAAATTCAGCGTAGAACTGTATAATTAATCGCACCATAGCAACTTATTGTTCAGACGATTTGTCGGAGAAATAGTTTTGCTCAATAGCGTGGGCATAGACTATCCAAGGGAGGGTCCAACTCCTAAAGCGACAGGTCGTTCTATTCTATCAGGAATTCCAAAGCCGTAATGCTCCATATAGTCTCTGTATTTATGATAAACTTTCTCTGCTTTAAACCCATATTCCTCCAATGAATATTTGTGTCGACCGTATTTTCCCTGTTTGTTATTTTTAAGATAGACTTTCATTCTTTGTTCAAATTCTTCGGTATATTCAAGGCTAAATTTCTCATAAATTCTCTTTACCATGGCAATCGGATCTGAAAACAGTTCTGCGTAAATGCAGTCGAATACCTGTCTTTCTCTTTCCGGGTGTTCTTTCCGGTAATTGAATGGTACCATTAAACACTTATCAATAAACATCTGTTGGAGCTCCCCAAACCGATGTTTATCGAAAGAACCATCCTGATCAAATACGATACACCAGGATTCCATAAGACGACAGAAAGAAGGGAGCGTAATCAGGGGGTTTCTGTGTGTCACGACAACTCTTACGTCAGGATACTCTTTAAAAATATTGGGAAAAAGGGCCGAATAGCCCGGGGTTTTGAGCGTCCAATGTGATTTGGCGGGCCGATAGGCATCTAACATGGTGAAAAATAGACGTTCATAGCAAAATACCGGACGTTTGTCTTCGATCTCAAGAAAGGCTTCCATATAAGTTTTTCCGGCAGTTGAGCTGTTCATTGTATGTATGCCGTTATGGGCAAGCATATAGATGAAAGATTCTTCCATCTCGGTTGCAGACCATAAATGGGATTCTGCTAGTTTTTCAATGAAGCCAGGCGCTAAACGGGAAAGTGCGCCTATAACGTCTCCACTGCTTTTAATTCTTGGATCCTCCATTGGATTGGCATTTAAAGTCATCGGAGGTGTGGGTATTTCCATTTCAAAGGTGTGAGGTGAACGCGTATTTGGGTCTTCACTCATTAAGCGGTGCAGCAGCGTTGACCCAGAGCGAGGTAGGCCTGTTATTATCACTGGCGCCTTAAGCTTTCCGTTGGCTTCTATATATTCTTTATTTAAATGGTAATACGAAAGCACTCTTTTGCGATTTTTTAGCACATTCAATACGAATTTCTTAACTAAAAATCTACCAATGGAAGAGATAAATGGATTATTATCAATGGATTCGCAAAACAATACCAGTAGGTCCCTGACTTGTTTCAGCTCCTTCTGGGTACCAATACACTTATCAAGCGGAGCAGCACTGTCGAATTCCTTTAACATCACGCCCATGGTTTTAAATGCGCGAGAACCAAATAAACCATAAACACGATCTATCCAATGAAGTGGCTTCAATAATGCAGAAAACTTCACATGATTTCTTGGAAAGCGTTCTGCTGAGATTTCTTTATTGTTTCCATGATCACATTGATAATAATTAGAAAGGTTTGCCATTTTTATATTTTTTCCTCTATAACGCTTGGATTCCCTCATTTAAAACGGAACATATTTATGAGAATTAATACAACAGATCAGCTAAAAACACAAATTTTGCTTTATAGAAAATATTTTATCACAGCAATCAATATATCGTGGTAGTGATTATATTAGTTGTCATAATTATATTCCATTTCAAATGAGGAAACTGTATGAGTTTTTGTCAAGCAGAGTCAAGGTTCTCTCTGATCGCTTTTAAATATTTTAGGGATTTGGATTTATTACCCCTCTTCAAAGTTAAGAGGGATAAGCGCATTTATAAAATAATGTCGTTTTTGGTACTGGTTTGGAGCTTAAAATGAATGATTCTGATTTTATTTTTGCAAATGCATTTCCCTGTAAAATAAGTCGTTTTTTCTTTACTTGATCGTTTAATATTGGTATAGATTTTGGAATTAACAGGGGTCTGGCTTTGCTTATTAAATTTTAGATGGAAGCGGTTAAATTGGCGTTTACTGCCGCAGGATAATACAGGAGAAAAAGAGATGAACGTGAGCAGGAAAATAGGTATTGTGGTTTTTTGTATGGTACCAGCCATCATAGGCGGCGGTATTATTTATGCTATCTTTCACAGCTATATGCCGGTTATCATTTATGAAATCCTTCTTTTATTTGCAGCCGGCGTATTTGTCAGCAGGTAAAGAGCCGAATGATCAACTTTGTATGACACCTTTCTTTGATATTAATCCGGTAAACTGTTTCAAAGGTCTCGTTTCGTATAGCACCTGATGGTATATCGTCGTTTTTTTAAAATATCCCCTTAACATTACCATGAGACTTACGAAAATTACCATTTTTCGAAGGTCTCAACTTGTAAAACCCGGACGCTATAAGCTGGAGGCAACATGGGTGAAAAATCTCATCGCGACATAATTTTGTGGGTTTTTCTGATATATTTTGTTATTTCCATCTTTTTTCTCGGCTGGCTTTTATGGCCCTTTGTATCGACCATCATACTGGCTGCTGTTGTCACTGGAGTTTTTAGTCCTGTTTACAGCTATTTTTGCAGGAAAATAAGACCTTCACTTGCGTCACTTCTTACATGTGTTCTGATATTTTTTATCATTTTCGTCCCGATTGTATTTTTTGTAGGGATATTATCCAAAGAGGCATATGATGTCTATTTGATGGCAAAAGGCGCTGTTTTAAGTGATAATATCCGAAATATTATTGAGGGGAGCATGGTATTGGAAAAGGCAAACCTGATCCTTTCAAACTTTGATATTAAATTTACGGGTGAAGAGCTGAATAAGGCCATTTCGGAAGCAGGGAGAGAGATCGGCCTTTTTCTATACGAACAGGCAAGGGCAATAACCTCGAATGTACTGAAATTCTTAGTCAATTCTTTTTTTATGCTGCTTATTATTTACTATTTATTAATTGATAAGGACCGACTGCACTCATTTATCCTGAATATATCTCCACTGCCTGATGATCAGGATGACAAGCTGTTTCAAAAATTTAAGGATATGGCAGGTGCGATTCTTATCGGGAACGGACTGGGAGGTTTAATACAGGGAATTTTAGGGGGCATTGTTTTTGCTATTTTTGGTTTAAAATCTCCTTTTTTCTGGGGGGTGATTATGGGTTTGGTGGCATTTCTTCCCATTGTGGGTATCGGGGTTATATTCATTCCTGCTGCCCTCTATCTTTTTTTAGTCGGACGAATCGCTTCAGGTATATTTTTTATTATATTTTACATTATTTTATCAGGCGGGATAGAATATATTTTTAAACCGAAACTGGTGGGACAGCGTGTTCAAATGCATACTCTTTTGGTATTTCTTTCCATTATTGGCGGCCTGAAACTTTTCGGAATACTGGGTATTATTTACGGCCCTCTTATTATAACTGCTTTCTTAACATTAACAGATATTTATAAAACAAGTTACCAGAAGCATGTGGAGTCAACTGAAAAATGATCACGACAGATAATGTATCCGATAGTTTATCCGGGGTAAGCATTGAAAGTGAGATGAAAAAATCTTACCTCGATTATGCAATGAGTGTAATCATCGGCAGGGCATTGCCGGATGTACGTGACGGCTTGAAACCGGTCCACAGGCGAGTTTTATTTGCCATGCGCGAATTGAAAAACGACTGGAATAAACCGTATAAAAAGTCAGCGCGCATTGTCGGTGACGTCATCGGTAAATATCATCCCCATGGCGATACAGCGGTTTACGATACCATTGTGCGAATGGCCCAGGATTTTTCCCTAAGGTATCCCATGGTAAACGGTCAGGGCAATTTTGGTTCGGTGGACGGTGATCCACCTGCGGCAATGCGATATACGGAAGTAAGACTGACACGCCTCGCCCATGAGATGTTGGAAGATCTTGAAAAGGAAACCGTTGATTTTTCACCAAATTATGATGAATCCTTAACAGAACCATCTTTACTGCCGGCGAAATTTCCTTCTCTTTTAGTCAATGGTTCTTCGGGTATAGCTGTCGGGATGGCAACAAATATTCCGCCTCACAACCTCACAGAGGTAATTGATGCGATAAAGGCAGTCATAGATAATCCCAAAATAACCTTTGAAGAGCTTTTAACTTTAATTCCGGGTCCTGACTTTCCTACTGGTGGAATTATTTACGGTACAAAAGGAATTTATGACGCATATAAGACCGGCAGGGGAATAATCCGTATGCGGGCCCGAATTATGGTTGAAAAGGATAAACGAACCCAGAGGGAAACGATAATAATCACCCAGTTGCCATACCAGGTCAATAAGGCAAAGCTTATTGAAATAATTGCGGGTCTTGTAAGAAATAAGCAGATTGAAGGCGTAAATTATGTAAGGGATGAATCCGACAGAGATGGTATGCGCATTGCCCTGGGCCTTAAAAAGGGCCAGATTCCTGGCGTAATTATCAATCAGCTTTATAAACATACTAGAATGGAGAGCAGCTTCGGCGTTATCCTCCTCGCCCTGGTTAATAACCGGCCTGAGATTCTGACTTTAAAGGAGATACTTGAGCATTTTATCATACACCGCAAGGAGATCATTACCCGCAGGACAAAGTATGAACTGAAAAAAGCACAGGACCGCGCTCACATTCTTGAAGGGCTAAAAATCGCTCTTGATAATCTTGACGAAGTGGTTGCCCTTATCAGAAAATCCAAATCACCCGAAGATGCAAGAGTACAACTGATTGAAAGGTTCAGCCTCACAAAGATACAGGCTCAGGCGATACTCGATATGCGCCTCCAGAGGCTTACTGGCCTTGAGCGGGAAAAAATACTCGAAGAATATAAAAATATTTTAAAGAATATATCACGGTATAAAGAGATACTTTCTGATGAACGTTTTGTATTGAATATCATAAAAGATGAACTCACACAGATTAAGGAAGAGTTCGGGGATCTGCGTTTAACTGAAATAGTCGAGGCAACCAGTGAAATAAGTATAGAAGATATGATTGTTGAAGAAGACATGGTGGTTACTATTTCCAGGAGAGGCTATATCAAGAGGAATCCGATTACGCTTTACCATAATCAGCAGCGCGGCGGAAAAGGAAAAACCGCCATGGGAACAAAAGATGAAGATTTTGTTGAACATTTATTTATAGCCTCCACCCATCATACTTTTCTTTTTTTCACAAACCAGGGCAGGGTTTATTGGTGCAAGGTATATGATATTCCCCAGGCTGGTCGAATGAGCCTTGGCAAAGCGATTATTAATCTGTTGAATTTGGTACAGGATGAAAAACTTACAGCAGTGCTCGCTGTACGGTCATTTGATCCCGGGTATCATATCTTTATGGCAACAAAAAATGGTGTGGTAAAAAAGACAGATCTTATGTCATACAGCAGACCAAGAGCAGGAGGCATTATCGCTTTGAATCTGGATGCTGGTGATGAGCTGATTGCTGCAAGGATTACAGACGGAACCATGAATATCTTTTTAGGTTCTGCCAGGGGAAAATCGATACGGTTTCATGAATCTGATATCAGGCCATCCGGCCGTATTGCAAGAGGTGTACGCGGAATGCGTCTTACTAAGGGAGACCGTATTGTCGGCATGGAAGTATTAAGCCACGGACAGACTCTATTTACTGTAACAGAAAATGGATTTGGAAAAAGAACTTCGATTGACGAATATCCCTTGCAGAAACGCGGCGGCATGGGCGTCATTTCCATTAAAACAACAGAAAGGAACGGACTTGTTGTTGGAATACTCCTTGTAGAAGATAATGATGACATCATGCTCATCACAGACATCGGGAAGATAATAAGAATTTTAGTTAGCGGTATTTCAGTTATCAGTCGAAACACCCAGGGTGTAAAGCTCATGGGGATGGAGACGGTTGAGAAGGTTACCAGTGTTGCAAGGCTTGCGGAAAAAGAAGAATAAAGGCAAGTGTCAACAGGCGCCGCATTACCGCATGATCAGGACAACCAGCATAGTAGATTACTGCTGATTGCCCTGATCACGCACATATGCAGCACCGGGGAATGCTTAGCGGACGGAGATTGTGCATCCTTTTAGTTTCGGGTGGGCGAGGGTGTGAATAAAGAAATGAAAAAAAATTTTGATACAAATAAAATAAAGATAGGTGTTGTGGGAGCAGGAAGCTGGGGGACAGCCCTTGCCGATCTCCTTGGTTCAAAAGGCTTTAAAGTAGATTTATGGGTTTATGAAACACATCTAAAGGAGCAGATTATTGAGTATGGGGAGAACAAGATGTTTCTTCCTGGCTTTTCTCTTTCATCCAACCTGCATCCATCAAACAATCTCGCCAAGGTTGTTTCAGATAAAGATCTTGTTCTTATTGTGGTCCCCTCTCATGTGATGCGCCAGACAACTCAACAAATATCGGGTCATGTTTCAAAGGACACAATCGTTGTCTCAGCATCCAAAGGAATTGAGAATAAGACACATCTAACTATGTCCGGTGTTTTTAAAGAAACGCTTCCCGAAATTTCTGAAAAAATTTTTGCGGTACTTTCGGGGCCAAGTTTTGCAAAGGAGGTTGTGAAAAAAGTCCCAACTGTGGTTACTGTTGCATCGAGCCAACCGGAAACAGCCGGATTTGTACAGCGTATTTTTGCAACACCGTTTTTCAGGGTTTATACAAGTGATGATATGACTGGTGTTGAACTGGGAGGCTCTGTTAAAAATGTTATTGCAATAGCTGCAGGGATTGTCGATGGGCTTGGGCTTGGATTGAATACAAGAGCAGCCTTGATTACGAGGGGACTGACCGAAATCCGTCGTTTGGGATTGGAGATGGGAGCAAATCCGCGAACTTTTACCGGTCTGGCAGGTGTGGGTGATCTTATATTAACATGTACAGGGGGACTTAGCAGAAATCATACAGTGGGGAAAAAAATTGGAGAGGGCATGAAACTGACGCAAATTTTATCCGAAATGCAAATGGTTGCAGAAGGTGTGAAGACCTCCAAGTCGGTTTACAACCTGTCTCGTAAGCTTAATGTCGAAATGCCTATCTCCCATGAGATGTATCACATTCTTTACGATGATCTTTCACCAAGAGAAGCCCTGCACCGTTTGATGACCCGTGACCTTAAAAACGAGTTGGATGAGCAATGATGGCGTCCTATAAAGTCCCATCTACTGCGTTGCAGCGGTTTTTCAGACACTTGGCAAACTACATGTATTGCCTCGTCCCTGAAAAACCTCTGCGCCTTGCACACCAAGGACACTTCCTGCGGAGCGTATATGGAACTTTCTACTTATAGTAATTCTCATAAATATGTTCCGTTTTAAATGAGGAAACTGTATGAGTGTATTAGAGGTCGTTAAGAAAGAACTTGAATTCAATCTTGGCAATTTATTAAGATAGTTCTAATAGCAAGATCAATTATAATATGATCAATCGGTTCTTTCTTTACGACCTCTTATATACGAGTTTTTCATCTTTTAAAACGGAATATATTTATGAGAAACAGTATAAGATATGCACAGCCATTATTAATAACGCCAAGTCTTTGCTATCATTTCTGCAAGTCCAACCATCAGAACAATTATTGCAATTGACCATAAAATAATATTGCCGCGTATAGGAATATCAAATGGAGCAACAAGGAGCCACACAAGCAACACTCCAGCACCGCAAATGTTAATGGCTATTGCACCCCCAAGTCCCAATCCTCGAATATTTTTGGGCGCGCCGTATCGTTCAATCAACAGGGCAATGCCAATACCGAACAGGACTGCTCCAAGAATAACTGGATAAAAATTTGTATTTGTATAGGGAAGCCCTAATAATTCGACAATACCTGCCGGAAAAAGGAGGAGAAGAATTCCCAGCACCAGATTAATGACACCATCGATTAATAAAAATGTTTTATGCCTTGATTTCATCTTTCCAGCTACTTTGAGAGCAATTTATGTTAGCCCTTGCCTTTATCTTCCGAATGCTCCAATTCCTCAAGAACCTTAAAAACAAACCGTGCGGGCCACTCTGCCGCACCGCCACCTAAGGCTATTGCAACAGCTGTTGCTTCCTGAATTTCTTCTCTTGTTGCTCCCAAATCAGCAGCACTGCTGACATGATATTCAATTCAGCCGTAACAGCTATTGCTAATACTTATCCCTAAAGCGATCAGCTCCTTGTATTTTTGAGTCAGCGCACCATCTTTTAATGCATTTTTTTCCAGCTCTTCTATTTCACGAAATGTTTTGATACCACTTTGACTCATCTGCCAATTATATTTCTTCCTTACCGTCTTAATTTCATTAATGCTGGGAAACATATTCTTCTCCTTTGAAAAAAGAAATCTCATCACATCGCAATTAACCGGCGACACAAAGCACAGTGGGTGATATCGAGCACTGATTTTATGCCTTGCGAGTTAAATTGCCCTGCGCTGTATTTTTTACTGCTAGTGCTCAGGGTAGTAAGGAGCCAGAGCCTCAATGCTTTTTTGTAACTTAATGGCATATTTCTTGTCAGCATTTTGTTTGGCTTTCATTGCTGCAACGATCACCGTGTGGTGTTTTACCAAACGCTCTGCGTAGTCTTTTTGACTGGACTTTACGCGCTGGGTGAGAAAGTAGTCACTGATTGTGTCAATAATATTTTGGGCGTGTTTTTCCTTATTCATAACCCAGCGAATCAATTGGTTTTGCGACTGTGCATCGGACTTGCCGGTCAATTTTTCGATCAGCTTGGCCGATTTCTCTACGGTAGCGGCATCTTCAAGCATCGACTGGACTCGTGCGTGGTCATCATAGATTCCACATGGGATCTGGCAGTGTGCCTGCACTTGTTGTGGTATAATAAAAATGGATCCGGTTACAGCAATACCGGTTAGCAACATGGCTTTTTTAAGTATTTTAATCATGGGTTTCTCCTTTGTTTGAGGGGATATTAGAGAATTCAGTATAACAGATATTGAATATTTAAATTAATTGAAAACGACCTTCCAGATCGTGTCAATCCTTATGGGTTAGGGTTCGTTTGGGTTCAGCCTTTATATTTGATAAAAGTTCCCTGCTTATACTCCTCAAAGGCAATTTGTAATTCTTCCTGGGTATTCATCACTATGGGGCCATGCCAGGCGATGGGTTCACCAATGGGCTTGCCGGAAATCAGAAGGAATCTTAATTCCTGCTCCTCGGTAGAGGCCATTACCTCATCACCGTTTTCGAAAAGAACAATTGTTTCGTTGTCAACAAATGGGTCGTTTTGGTTGTCGAGGTCGGTTGTTTTTGTACTTTCATAGGCAGAAGAATTTTTCTTACCAGAGAAATATCCCTGGCCACCAATTATGTAGGCAAATACCGTATGGTCATGCTTCGTGGGGTGTTTGAATTTTGAATTTGCAGGTACTGTAACATCGATATACTCAGGCTCAATGACAATATCTTGTACCGGACCTTTAGTGCCGGCTACTTCACCGGCAATGATCTTGATGGTCGTGCCACTGGGAAGTTTGACTTCAGGTATTTGTTCGTTTGTTACATCTCGATACCGTGGATCCATCATCTTTTCCCGGGAAGGCAGATTGGCCCAAAGCTGAAATCCGTGCATTTTTCCTTTTTCGTCACCCTTTGGCATTTCCTGGTGGATGATGCCACTTCCGGCGGTCATCCACTGTACATCCCCTGAGCCAATAATCCCCTTGTTCCCAAGACTGTCCCCATGTTCTACATCCCCGCTTAAAATATAGGTGATCGTTTCGATCCCGCGATGGGGATGCCAGGGGAAACCCTTTACATAGTGGTCCGGGATATCGGAACGGAAATCATCAAGAAGCAAAAAAGGATCGAACATAGGCACTTCACTGAATCCAAAAACCCTTTTCAGGTGAACGCCCGCACCTTCAATGGTTGGTTTGCTTTTCAGGACCTTTCGGATTTTTCGAATGGCAGGCATCTAATTATTCCTCCTTTATCATACAATTTCACCCGTTCCTTTCCACAATTATGTGGACACCCGGAATGGGCGAAAACAAATGGGATGTGAGTTCCTATACGTAAAACCGGCAAATAAATCCTCATATCTGTTAAAATAATTATTAGCTGAACCAAGTCAAGTATATCGAAATTTCAGAGAAGGCGAGATCATGAGGAATCGGATGAAGTCCGTCCGCACTGTTCTGGGCCGAGAGAAACAGGGCACATACTTTTCCTGCTGCAGTTCCAAAAACGAGGGCGGATGGATGGGAAACCAAAAGAAAGGAATAAATCCGTCACTATTTCTTTATCCACTTTTACAATTATGCCTTTTATGGATCCAGGATTAAGTGCGGTATCTCCAGTATTGCTTATCTTTTCGCGATGCACTTCTGTCATAATTCACTTCTTGTAAGAGGCAAAAAAATGTGGAACAGGGGGTTCTTGGGTATCATCATAAGCTTCAAAACTCTCTTCGCTTAGACCACATCGGATAAAGCCATCTATCTCCTCTTTATCGAGAGGTAGGGGAATATCATCTTCTTGTTCCCCTTTAAGACGACTTCTACATGAGACAAGAATATATCCCTGCGGTGCCAGTAGTGAGACCATAGCATCTCGTGCTTGTATTCTGTACTTACCGGGTAAGACTTGAATTGTGTTACACTCATAAACAAGCTCAAAACTTTCAGCCCATTGTGCTGGGTAATCAAAAAGATCTGCTACAAGGTAGTTGACCGTGGTGGCTGGATAACGGTTTTTACAAAGATTTATCGCTTCAGGTGAAATATCAAAAGCAGTCACTTCATATCCTGTTTCACTCAAGGCCTCAGCATCATCACCAACCCCACATCCAATAACAATGGCCTTGCGTCCTGTATGCTTAAAAACACAGTTTTTTAACCACTCTAAAAGATAAGGGCTGGGTTCAAGGTCTGCCCAGAAAACAGCTCTATGATCTCCCTGTGCATCGGTGTAGATACTATCAAACCAACCAGTAGGGTTGTCTTCGTCTTGGTAAGATTTGACCATTTTTTTGTATGCAATAGGATCAAACTCTTTCATGCCCTTTCACCGATACTAAAGTACTACTCTGTGGCATCTTGTCAAGTATCTAAAGAAAAAGTAAGGGCGGCTTGCAAGAAGCCCAACACCATTTGAGTTTAAGATATTATGCAATCTTACAATAAGAGCCAAATGCAGAGATGTATGGGAATCTGTAAAACTATAAAATATCAATAATTAATTCGTGACTATTCCAACATATGCAAGGTTGAGCATACCCCAATTTTGTTTGGATACTACTTTTATATATGAAATTTCGGTATTTTACGGATTATCTCAATATATGCACTTTCGATAATTCTGTTGTATCAACACGCTATCTGAAATTGGTTGAACACCAAATGTCAGCCACTTAAATGGATGTCACTTGACATTTAAATGTGTTCCGAAGTATTGAAAAGCCAATAGATTGTTGACCAGAAGTTGAATCTCACATTCAAATTTCCTTCTCATCATCAATTCTCCCTTGCGCATATTCACCTGTTGAAACGTTCCTCAACATCTAACTACTTTTCCGGCTGATATATTCTGGTTTAGGGAAAACTTTAATTTTAAAATTTAAGTAAATATTTAATAGCCTATATTTTGCATTAATTTCCTAACTTACGATTTTTTATTAAAAAAGTAG
>CAJHXW010000193.1_pt1 | contig 14335 bp, 10 predicted proteins | sample 9198581 | NCBI WGS metagenome assembly CAJHXW01 (sample SAMEA7708328, study PRJEB35096) | sediment metagenome | biome: marine neritic benthic zone biome [ENVO:01000025]; feature: sediment [ENVO:00002007]; material: shallow marine sediment [ENVO:03000034] sea grass bed [ENVO_01000059] ...
CATACAAGATAAAAATATTGCAATATAACACCTAATGTTTTTATAATTAATAACAAGATAGCAGATATTCAATAAATACGATTCATTTTTGCATATTATTAATAAGTTGTCAATCTGAGACCTTGAAACACCTCCTTTCTAAGTCTCCGCTTATTTGCTCAATTTCTGTGTCAGGCCCAATTGTATTCCTCGAAATATTCAATATATTCATTAGTTTTATCAACCTCAGACCGATCACTCTCCTTGTGCCTGAACATGTAAGCGTAGAGTAATTGTGCATGTTTCAAAGGCCCCAATCTTTAAGGGAAATTACAAAAATTCTCAGCCTGCCATAGTGGGGTTGTATGCGTCAACCTATCGAAGCAAAGGGTAGATCCAATTATCGGGTTCCTGCCTGCCTTGTAAAATGGGAAAACTATTTCTCTGGGGTAGTTCCGGTAGCAGACCATATATCTTTGGTTGTAAGAACATTTCCTGAAATTTACGAATTGTGAAGTTGCATAGGTTTGAAGGTAAGGCACGCCGGATAATCTGTTCCTTAGAAATCTGTCAATAGATTATTGAAGGATTCTTAGGGGTTAATGCCTCAATTCATGTCTAAACTACAACCTGGCCTTTTAAAACTGGGTTGTTAATCCAATTGAAGTTCAGATGCAGAGGGTATTCGTTTCAACACCCGATAATGCGAGCCAAGGACACACAGGGGGTCTATCAAAGCAAAGATGTTTGGATCGCCTATTGTCTTCCAGTTTAGTTTGTCATATGAGATTAATTTGGATGCCCACCCGATGGATATGTGTAAGTGGGAGAGGGTTGTCACTTTAAAGTTGCGTAAATCAGCTAATGTTGCAATGATATCACCTTCTTTTAAAATCCTGCCAACGTAAAGACTCTTAAATGGGCTTATGTGGCCATAAATAGTACAAAATTTGTTGTTATCGCTATTGGTAAGACCGTGCTCTATAATCACCGACTTGCCGAGAAAATCGTTGACAATCCCAACAACTGTTCCGTCATAAATTGCCGGAATCTTTGTTTTTTCATCTATACGACGGGTTTTGCCCCTCCGATCTGTGTATAGACATACATCTAATCCCTCATGAGGCTTATCCCGCTTCCCCTGATCGCCCCACCATTTGTCTGTCGCATTGAACAGCATTCCGGGAGAGAAGATCCACTCTTTGAAACCATGCCCATCCAAGGCATTCTCCTGGACAAGGGATTCAGTGAATTGTGTTTTACTAAAAGACGGAATCATAAAAAATTCAAGTTGTTGGGCCTTCCCATTTTGCATAGGTTGGTCATACAGGGAAGTCTCTGAAGCTGGTTTAACTGGCCAGTATAAAAATTAGTATACCGTCGAAACGTACTTAACTTGCTAATATGCTTAATATTCCGGAGGGTTCTTTCGATATGGTCTAAACATGAGACCTTTGCAAACAGCACTTTCGAAGTCTGAGCTTATCTGCAAAGGTCTCTAATCGTTTAACTTACTCAGCGACTTCAAACTCAACCGTTTCCAGCACTTCTCCTTCCGGTCCGAGAACATCTACATGCCATGCACCGATCTCGTGAGCCTGCAAAACCTTTGAACTGTAAGTACGCCATGTGTTTGCTTTTACGGGTAAAGTTACACGGGCTCTTTCGGTATCACCAAAGTACCAGACATGTGTAATCTCTATCGGGTTTTCAGCACCGATAATTTTGGTAAAAAAGAAGAGTTTTTCCACCGTAACCGAAAAACTGGTGTTTGCGCCCTCAGGTTCACGATCAACAATATTTTCACAAACCGCAGCAGATTCGACCTTTACTGAACCTGCCTCTTGAGCGACAGCATTAATTGTCATAAAAAGGATTAAAGACGGCAATAACAAAAACCAAGATGTTTTAAAAATTCGTTTCATAACATTTCCTCCTTTTAATGGTTGTTTTTTCTTAACTTTTACCGATTTATAGATTATAGTACAGTATCTATTCGAGTCAAACATATTATTCAAATCAAAAAATAAAGTGCGCAAAAACAAGAATATATACCATGTCTTCAAATAAAATGAAATCTTACTGGATTATGGGCGCTTCTTTTGCTCTCGTTTTTTCAGTTCTTTTTATTATACGGATGGATTTGTTTAACAAAATCTTTTCCACCCCACAAACCTTATCCATTCCCTCCCAGTCTGTAATTCCTGAAAGCGATTCTTGGATGAACATTTTCCAAAAGGATAAAAAAATCGGGTTTTCGCATAAAACCTTTACAAAAAAGAAAAATGGGTATCTTTTGCAGGAAAATGTATTCATGCGCATCAATACCATGGGAATGGTTCAGGATCTAAACCTCAAAACCGAAGGGATACTAAATGATGACTTCACCCTTTCTTCTTTTAATTTCAAAATAAATTCGGGCCGCTTCAAATTTTCAGCCGCAGGGATGGTTTCAGGTGATATGATCAACATTAAAACTCAAAGCTCAGGAGCTTTCAGGGCTTTTGATATTAAGATAAAAAAGAAGCCTTATATTGCCGCCGGAATCCTGGATGCCATCCGGGTTGCAGGGATTAAGACAGGAGAAAAATTTACCTTTGATGTGTTCGATCCGGCTACGCTGGGCCAGGAGCCTGTTATTGTCAGCGTGGTCGGAAAAGAAAATATTGAAAGCATGGGAAGCATGAAAGCTGCAACCAAACTACTGATGAATTTTAAAGGAGCAACCCAGCTTGCATGGATAGGAGAAGATGGTGAAGTGCTGAAGGAAAAAGGTCTTTTGGGAATCAGTCTTGAAAAAACAACCCGTCAAGATGCGCTTTATGGACTTGCTTTAGAAACAGGAGAAGATCTTACCAAGCTTGCTTCTATTGCATCTAACGTGGTTATCAAAGATGCAGCCGGGCTTAAAGCGCTTAAACTTGAAATAGGTGGCATAAAATATAATGATGTAAATTTGCAGGGCGAAAGACAAACTCTTATAGGTAACATCCTTACAGTCGAAAAAGAATCTCTTTCAGGTCTTGCACCTGCTCTCGATGTAGATAAGTTAGATACCCTTGAAAAGGTTTTTTTGCAGCCCGGCCCATTTATCCAGTCTGATCATCAAAAAATTAAAGAACTGGCAAAAAAAATCATACAAGATGAAATCGTGCCATTTAAGAAAGCGAAAATGTTGATTGCCTGGGTTTACAAAAATATTCAAAAACGGCCGGTTTTATCTGTACCTGATGCACTTTCAATCCTTGAAAACCGCGTTGGGGATTGTAATGAGCATACTGTGCTTCTGGCTGCACTGGCAAGGGCATCCGGGATACCTGCCCGGATTGAGACGGGTCTTACTTACTTAAATGGCAGGTTTTACTACCATGCATGGAACCTTTTGTATCTCGGCAGGTGGATAACTGCTGATTCGGCTTTTGGCCAGATTCCGGCGGATGTAACCCATATTCGTTTTACAACCGGTTCTTTAAAACAACTTGATTTAATGAGTATCATCGGCAAAATAAAATTAAAAGTTATTGGATAATGATAGAGCTTAAGGACCTAACTAAAAAATATGTCGATTTTCCTGCTGTGGATCATTTAAACCTTTCCATACAAAAAGGTGAAATATTCGGTTTTATCGGTCCGAATGGCGCAGGCAAGACAACCACTATCAAAATGATTGGTGGTATACTTGAGCCCACAAGTGGCAGTATTATGATCGCAGGGATAAACATGAAAAGTCATCCTGAAAAGGCAAAAAGTAAAATCGGTTTTATTCCGGATCGACCATATCTGTATGAAAAACTTACCGGCATGGAATTTTTAAAATTCGTGGCAGATCTATATGGAGTTGACAGCAATATCTTTTTTAAAAAAGCCAGGCAACATCTTAACATGTTTTCACTTCTTGACTGGTCCAACGAGCTCATCGAGTCCTATTCCCACGGAATGAAACAGAGGCTAATCATGGCTGCAGCACTTTTGCATGACCCTGAAGTAATTATTGTCGATGAGCCAATGGTGGGGCTTGACCCTGTTGCGATTATGATGGTCAAAGACCTTTTTCAAAATCTTGCCAAACATGGCGTAACCGTTTTTATGTCAACCCATACCTTGAAAGTTGCAGAAGATATATGTGACCGTATCGGCGTCATTCACAAGGGACAACTGATAGCCACAGGAACTACTGAGGACCTGCAACGGGAAGCACAGGTTTCAAATGCTGATCTTGAACAGGTCTTTTTAAGCCTGACAACGGATTGATTGGTTGCCTAGTTCTTGATAAGTTGATTCGTATTGAAGGTGTGAACCGGGACGGTTATATCATTTTCTTCCATGCGATATGAATTTTATCATTTAGCTGGGTATCGAGATATTTTGGATAAATGTATCAGTTACTAAATTATATCAATTCATACACCTATCCCAAATATCAGGACAATGCGAAATCAGGACATTACATATTGCTAATAGGGTTGCGAAACTTGAGTACATTACTATAAATGAACGATTTGTTAATTTTACTAAAGCCAAGAATTTCGTCGATTAAAAACAGCGGCTTTTCAAAAAAAAGTCGTGGACGAGCGATAAAGTTCTTGCTGATAGGTATTATCGGTCTTGTTTTCTGGACCGGTCTTTTTGCTATCTCCCTGCGAGTCCTGTCTTATTTTAAAGGCATCGAAGATATTGGCGATATACTTGCCCTTAAGCTTCTTTCCATGTTGCTGATTACTTCCTTTGTTCTTCTTCTTTTCAGCAGTATTCTCACATCTCTTTCAAAGCTGTATCTTTCCAGGGATCTTCTGCTTGTGCATTCTCTGCCTGTTTCAAGCCATAAGATTTTTGCTGCTAGATGGATAGACAGTACTATTGACAGTTCGTGGATGGTTATCATTTATACGCTGCCTGTTTTCATATCCTACGGTATTGTGTACAGGTCCGGGGTTTTTTTCTACCTTGATATTTTCCTGATCCTTACGTCTCTTTCTATGACTGCATCTGCATTAAGTTCACTGCTGGTCATGTCTGCTGTTATTATTATTCCGGCAAACCGAATGAAAAGCGTTTTTATCTTTATAAGCCTGGCTTTTTTTGTTGTTCTTTATATTGCGATTCGTTTTTTAAAACCCGAATTACTGGTTGATCCTGAAATCTTTGACAGCGTTCTTGTTTATATAACGGCATTAAAGACACCGTCATCTCCTTTTCTTCCGACCACTTGGGCTTTTGACAGTATTAAAGCGGTTCTTTCCGGTTCGGCCACCGACGGAATATTTCATGCATTTATTTCCCTTAGTTTTACCGGAACGCTTGTGTCTGCAGTAATCATTGTGGCAGACTCAATTTACTTTAAGGGTTTTTCGAAAAGCCAGTCTGCACAGGTCCGCCTGATTAAACAAAGCTCCATTGGCGTCAATTTGTTTAAAATTTTACCCGGCCAGATCAGAGCCTTGGCGGTAAAGGAGATTAAGACCTTCTTTCGTGACCAGACACAGTGGTCACAGCTTTTTCTTATTGCTGCACTTGTTGTCATCTATATATATAACTTCAACGTACTTCCCATTGAAAAATCTCCCATTAAGACAATATACCTTCAAAACCTGCTTTCTTTTCTTAACATGGGACTTGCCCTTTTTGTCCTGACGGCTATAACAGGGCGTTTTGCTTATCCTGCAGTCAGCTTAGAGAAAAACGCATTTTGGATAGTAAAATCAGCTCCCGGCACCATAAAAAAGTTTCTATGGGTGAAGTTTTTTATTTACTACTTTCCTCTTCTTATTCTGGCTGAAATACTTATCATTTTCACAAATATTCTGCTTAATGTAACAAGTTTTATGATGGTTCTTTCAATTGTCACCGTTTTTTTTCTTGTACCCGGAATTGTGGCAATGGGAATAGGCTTTGGTGCTGCATATCCTGATTTTAAAGCAGAAAATCCGACCCAGACGGTTACAAGTTTTGGCGGGCTTGTCTTTATGATACTATGCGCCGGATATATCGGAATTGTTATTGTCATTGAGGCCGGCCCTGTTTACACTATTTTCATGGCGGAGATTAACAGGCGAACCCTAAGTATCTTGAACTGGCTATGGATAACTATGTCGTTTACCATAGCTTTTACATTGAGCATTCTTGCTATTATTATTCCCATGAATTTCGGAGAAAGAAAATTGTCTAAGCTATCGACCTGAAGTAGTGATTTTTATTTATACTGTTTCCCATAAATATATTCCGTTTTAAAAGATGAAAAACTCTTATATAAGAGATCGTAAAGAAAGAACAGACCGAGAATATTATAATTGATTGAAGTATCAGAAATAATACTATCAAATTAGCAATATGGCACACAAGTTCTTTCCTAACGATCTTAAATACACTCAGACAGTTTCCTCATTTAAAACGGAACATATTTATGGGAACTGCTATAACCATTCAGAACTTATTCAAAGACTTTTTACGATGTTATCAGTTTTGTCTACAGGTAAATTCGTCGTATTTTTGCCGGTGTAGCGTCAAGACTTTGACATAAAGTTAAGCTTTATATCTACGGTTTTTGCCTTTGCATATCTTCCAAGATGTTTCTGCGTTAGTATTTCCTCATATCTTGTTGAATAAATAGAAAATATTTTATTTGCATCTTTCCGATAAGGAAAGGCAGTATAATTGGCATGTTTGTTGCTGTTTATTGTAACATTCTGGAATTAATAAAATAATCGTATCAGAGGGCAAACCTAAAAAATCAATGATGCATTCTAACCGACGGGTCATATATGCTTTTTTCTTAATCGCAGGTGCTATTGCGGTGGGAATCTGCGGTTATATGATGATCGAAGATTATACATTTTTCGAAGGTTTTTACATGTCGGTTATTACTCTTACTACTGTTGGCTATGGTGAGGTGAAACCATTGTCAGGCGTAGGGCGCGGGTTTACGACATTTTATATCCTGCTTGGTTTCGGAAGTTTGGCCCTTGCAGGACATGCTATAGCCGAATCACTATTAGAAAAGGTTTTCAGCGGTAGATCGGAGATTAAAAAAATGCGGAAAAAAATATCGGCATTAAAATCACATTACATCATTTGCGGTTACGGAAGAGTGGGTGCAGCAGCATCAGAATACTTTGAAAAAGCAGGTATCGATTTTGTAACCATTGAGGCAAATCCAGAGCATTGCCGGATAATCAATGAAAGAGAGTGTTTATATATTGAAGGAGACGCCACACGTGAAAGTCTGCTTCTAGAAGCCGGAATAAAATCAGCAAAGGGTCTGCTTGCTCTTTTAAACTCCGATCCTGATAATCTGTTCATTGTTTTGAGCGCTCGTGAACTGAATCCCACACTTCACATTATTGCAAGAGCAGGGGACCCATCATCCGGGAAAAAAATTATGCGTGCCGGGGCGGACAGCGTTGTATCGCCTTTTTCAACGGCAGGCAGACAGATTGCTACTGATATCCTTTCAGCCACAGGAAAGAAGGAAAAATCGGTGGAGCAGCCAATAACGACGGAGGTTCTTCCCAGATGGATCCGTGTGCAGGAAGGCTCTGATATTGCAGATGAGACCATAGGAGTTGTTTCAGAAAAAACAGAGCGTCAGGTGATCGGCCTTCGAAAGAACAACGAAGATTTAATCTTTCCCGACCCTTTGATAAAGCTCGAATCCGGCGATAAGCTTCTTGTTTTGGATAAAATGAAAAAAAAGTCTAATCATTCGATTCGTCGGTCAGGGCGTAAAAAGGTCGTTATCGTGGATGACAACCCGGTTATCTTAAGACTTTATACACGTTTGTTTCAAAAGGCCGGGTTTCATCCCATAACTGCAAGCAATGGTCGTGAGGGCGTTGATGCCATCATCCGGGAGAAACCCGCAGCAGCAGTGATAGATTACATGCTTCCTGTTCTGTCCGGCATCGAAGTTTGCAGGCAGGTTCGGGCAGCAAAGAACAGCCAAAAGATAAAGTTGATACTTTTTACAGCCGACAACAATGTGGAAACTCACAAACGCGCAGTTGATGCTGGAACGGATGCAGTGGTTATTAAAAACTCGGAAGCATCTGAAGTGATAGAGGCCGTCGTGCGAACGCTCAGATTAAATAAGTGAACGAAGTGAAGACGAACAGATATACCAAAGAATTAGATATCAAATGTCAAATGACAACTTTTCCATACTGATAGCAGAAGATGATGCAGTCACACGGATGCTTCTGAAAAAGACCCTCAAAAAAGAGGGGCACGAAGTGGTATCCGTGGAAAACGGGCAGAAAGCCTTTGAGTTGTTTAAAGAAAGTTTTTTTCCTATTGTTTTAACAGACTGGATGATGCCAGAGATGGATGGACTTGAACTGTGCCGTGCCATCAGGCAAGAGGAAAATCCGGGGTATGTTTTTATTGTTCTTCTGACCGCCAAAGACTCCCAGGACGATATTATCTCCGGACTTAAGGCAGGGGCAGATGATTATTTGACCAAGCCTTTTAACCGTGTTGAATTGATTGCGCGACTGAATACAGGAAAGCGTTTTCTCAAGCAGGAAAGAGCTTTGAGACAGGCGAATGAAGAGATAAAAATTTTATCCATAACCGATCCTTTAACCGGATGTTCCAATCGTGGGTTTTTGAATAAGCGGCTTCCGCAGGAGATTCAAAGAGCGGGAAGATACAACCGGCCTCTTTCAATTGTCATGTGCGACATCGATCATTTTAAAAAAGTTAACGATACATACGGTCACCAGGCAGGAGATTTGGTATTAAAAGAATTTTCAAAACGTATAGAGGATTCCATCAGGGATAAAGTTGACATGCTGGCCCGGTACGGTGGCGAAGAGTTTTTAATTACACTTCCTGAGACCGATTCGGATGGAGCTTTAAATGTGGCTGAAAGACTGCTCAGATGCATTTCCGAAAATAAATTTGATATTGGAACAAAAAAAATAAAAATTACTGCCAGTTTTGGCGTAGCAGGTTTTGATCCAGATAATGGACATGGCGAAATGTCCTTCGACGTATTGATAAAAGCCGCAGACAAGTATCTCTATCAGGCAAAAAACGAAGGCAGGAACAGAGTTGCAGGAGGTCGAATAGGCGCTTAGTTTTAGAAGTTTTTATTTTTCCAACTCCTCGATTCGGTCCTTTTGCCTGGCTATGCGAACCGTCCAATCCGGGTATTCACTTAAATAGATTTCCGCCAGGTGATTAAACTCTTTTGCCTGTTTTGCCTCACCTTTTTGCAGCCATCCTTCTGACAGATAATAGTAATTTTCACCGCTGCCGGGGTTCAGATTGATGGCTCGCTCAAAAGCACGAATGGCGGCATCGGGTTTTCCCTCGTTAAGGAGGCTTCTGCCCTGCTCTGTTAATTGCATGGATGCGAGTACTCGTGGTGTAGCGAACGGTTCCTGAGAAGATGGCGGCTCAGAGGTTAAGATGGATTTCATACACCCGACAGACGACAGGCACAGCGCCATCGTCAAAAGGATTTTCAGCCATTTAATTTTTGGTGTCATATTCATCTGCCTTACTTTTAACGAGTTCGTCAAATAATCTTCTAAACAACCCCGGTTTATTATGAATCGGGCAAAAAAAAGTCGGCACTTTTTCTTTAAGGAATATTTCTTCTACCGGCTCCGGGCAGCTTTTATGAGCAACCAGGCCGCTTTCGCTGCAAACGGTTTCTTTTACTACACCGGGGGGAATTTTATACCAGTTTTCGGATACATACTGGGGAATAGAATTCATAAGATTCGCCCAGATAGGAAGGGCTGCAGCAGCTCCTGTGGAAAAAACAGAGTCTCCATTATCAAATCCGACCCATACCAAAGCCAGGATATCGGGTGTATATCCCACGAACCAGGCGTCTCTGAAATCATTCGTTGTTCCCGTCTTTCCCGCAACCGGCCACGATATGCCCCTGCTGATTAAAGACCGTGCAGTCCCTTCGGTTACCACACTACGAAGAATGGAGCTTATAATAAAGGCTTTTGCCGGGCTGGTCAAACGCTCAATGTTCATGTGCTTTTGTTGCAGCAGCTTTCCGTTTTCATCGGTCACATCTTTCAAAGACAATGGATAGGGCAGCATCCCATCTGCCGCAAAGATGCAATAAGCACGCGCCAACTCAATGGGAATAACCTCAAACGCACCCAGGGCGAGGGACGGGTAAGGTTTAACAGGAGTTGAGAAATGAAACTTAGCGGCTGTGTTGACAATGTTGTCAAGACCGGTTTTCAGGGCCAGGTCAACCGTTGCAAGGTTGTAAGATCTTACCAGGGCCTCTTTCATGCTGACATTGAATTCATCGGACGGAGAAAAGTTCTGAGGCTCCCACTCTTTATTATTAATTAAATAGGTTTTTGGTTCGTTAGACAGTCTGGTGGCAGGAGTGAACTCCTCAAGGCCGGCTAAATAAACAAGAGGCTTGAATGCACTTCCAGGTTGTCTCCGGCTCTGGGCAATTCGGTTAAACTGGCTTGCTGTGTAATTACGGCCCCCAACCATGGCCAGTATGTAGCCTGTTTTGGGTTGCATTACTATGACAGCCCCTTGCAGTTTTTCTTCGACTTTTTTTCGCCGTAATGCCGGATTTGTGTTTTCCAGGTAGGTAAGGCCTTTTATAAGGGCGCGTTCAGCCGCTGCCTGAACCTGAGTGTCGAGTGTGGTATAAATGGTAAGGCCCAGGCTGTTTAAAACTTTTTCCGGATAGAGCGTTTCTATTTGCCTGGAAAGATAATCAATAAAATAGGGGGCTTTTTTTTCCTGAAGATTAAAGCCCGCAGGTTCAACTTTGGACGATAAAGCTGCTTTAAGCTGGTTATCAGTAACCCAGCCCTTTCGGTGCATGGCATTTAACACCAAATTTCTTCGGTCCCGGCAGCGTGATTTATCAACATAGGGGGAATAATGATTCGGCCCCTTAATCAGCCCTGCAATTGTGGCTGCTTCAGGCAGAGAAAGTTTTTTGACAGGTTTATCGAAATAAAAAAATGAGGCTTCGCCAACACCATTGATGGAGACCGATCCTTTTTGCCCCAGGTAAATTTCATTTAAATATATTTCTAAAATTTCATCTTTTTCATATATGGCTTCAATGATGACGGAAAGGATAGCTTCGTTGATTTTACGGGATATTGTTCTTTCCGGGGTTAGAAAATAATTCTTAGCAAGCTGCTGGGTTAAGGTAGATCCTCCCTGCCGAATGGCACCGTGGCGTAAATTTGTGTAGAGAGCCCTTAAAATGCCCCTTGGATCAATTCCGTGGTGCTTGTAAAAACGGCCGTCTTCTGCAGCAAGCACGGCATAGATGAGATCTTCAGGAACCTGCTGAATGGAAACAAGATGTCGTTTTTCTCGCTCCGGCCCGAAAAACTGCATGATTTCCTCCGGTTCCAGTTCTAAAATAGGGACCAGCTTGCCGGTATCCGCACGATTAATCGATTCGATTTTATTTAGGAAGAATTCGATTTTTACTGGAAAACCTTCCCGTGTAACCGAGGGCATTTTAAGATCGTGAAGATAAATGGTTACTTTAGAGGATGCAGTTTTCTTTTCTCCTTTTTTCCGAGGATTATGAGAAACTTCCCGATATCCAAGGCTGTTTAGCTTTTTATTAAAAAGGATGCGATTGATTCGCTGACCGGGATATAAAATGGTAATGTCAGAAAAAACAGTGGAAGGAATACTCCACCGTCTGCCGGCAAAGCGTTTTTCAACCTTGTCTGACAGGTACCAACCATAAAGAATTAATCCAGCACTTAGTAAAAGGACAGACAGTCCGGTTATTTTTAATATTTTTTTTAACATATTTAAGTTTCTAAATTGAATAGATAATAATGTCTGGCCGATAATAATGGATTTTAATTAAGAACCATACATCAGATTTTTATAATGAACAAGGCATTGGAAAAAATGAAACCATATTATATGCAAATATTAATTTCTAGGATCATTTGAATTGGTATTATTTCACTTACCGTTGCCATCCACGCAATCCCCAGGCCAGCGAAGCCAAGCCCAGGCCGCTTACTGCAGCAGAAACAAGGCCCGTTGACAGTATTCCTCCAGCAAGCCACACATGGCCACCCATCAGGGCACCTGCAATCCTTCCTATACCTGCTGATGCAAAAAAGCCTGACATCATTGTTGCGCGATATTCAGGCAGAAGTTCCGTGGAAAGAGAAATACCTGTAACTATGGTAAGCTCAAAAGTCAAAAAGATGAAAAACAGGCCGGCAAGGGCCGTGGGGAGGATTAATCCTAAAAAGGGTAATATTGCATAACTGGTTAAACATAAAATCAGTGCGGACAGCACGGTGCGTTTGAGCCCGAAACGGTCAGCAAAAAAGGCTGTTAGTGTTTCACCTGATAGTTCAGCCAAGCCGATAAGGCCGGTACTTATTCCGAGGGCAATAATACTAAGATCGAAAGATTTTTCAAGCCAGGCCCCATACACAACAAAAAGATTGTCGTTTGCAGCACTCAAAAAAAAGGCAAATCCAATGGCTCCAAGGGCGGCCCGCTGCCTGATCAGTAGTCGCCATGCGGCCCACAAACTATTAGAAGCCTGATGTGCGCCGGTTTTTTTATCGTTACGAGGGATAACAACTGCCAGCATAAACATACCAAGCAGGCTTAACCCACCCAGGACAATGAAAGGTGCACGCCAGCCAAACCGGTGAATTAAAAGAGCAATCAGAGGGATTCCCACAAGGGTGCTGGCAGACCAGCTATATTCCATCAGGCCGATAACAAGTCCTCGCCTTTTGAAAGGAACATTTTCGCTGACATAAGCCTGAATGGTTGGGTCAAAAATGGTTTTTCCTACGCCGGAAAGAAACAAGGCAACAAGGATTACTCCATAAAAAGGGAAAAAACCTCCGGCAAACATGCCGAGGGAAAGCAGTGCCATTGCCGCCAGCATCATCAACCGGTATCCCAGACGATCAGAAAGGGGCCCGAAGAACAGTCCAAAAAGAGCCGTTGCCTGGTTCGCAGCGATCAGCGAAGTAATCGCCGTCAGTTCAACACCAAGTCCCCTGCTAAGGACTGGAGCAAAAGGGTAAGCAAATCGCCTGGAAGTATTCAGGATAACCCGGCATAAAGTTGCTATAAGAATTTTTAGGGTCAATTTTCAAACCTCGTAAAATGGCTATTCGAATAATAAATTAGGACTTCAAAAGCATAGATAATACTTCGTAAAAAGTTTGCAAATAAGTTTTTAGGCACAGAAATGCCTAAAGTGAGCTAAAGAGTTATCAATTTTTTGAATTGATGCATGGCTGATAGCTATCGGTTTTGATCAAGCACCATACATCAGATTTTCGTAATGAACAAGGTACATGAAGGGGATGATAAATCTAAACCCCTAAAAGTGTTGAAAGTAACCGAAATGGGTCTTGACACTGTTTGACATTTAGCTTTTTATTCGACGCTTATTAAAAAAGTAATCCAGAAACTGGATCAAATTATCAACTTAGTAAATTAAATGACGAGCCAGGGAAAGGGATGTAACATTTATAAGAACATAAGTTACATAAAACTGTTATTATATACCACAGATTCGAGCGAGTAATGATACTGGAAAGATAAGTCAGGTTTTTAGAGAAATTAAATAATTGTGATTTCGCTTACATCTCTGTACTTTGTGGAAATTTTGATATTTTATGATTTCACTGGTTTTCATAGGCGTGACTTTTTGCAGGTATTCTCAGAGACTGTTGAAAAACTCTAAACTTACGATTTTTTTGTTCGTAACTTATTGGTTTCACTATATGTGAAATTGATGAATTCGACTTTTACACTTTTTCAACAGTCTCTCAATATATCTTTAATTTTGAAGTAAAAAAACGAACCACAATACATTGTGCCCTTTTCTTGATGACAAGATGAGTTTGATTTGGCAAGGATGTTGGACAGTATGATTATTAAATAATGTGCACTTTGACAATATTTACGATTAAGGGCCATTGAGTCCTCTCTAAAATGTTGCAAAAAACATTATACTGCAATATAGAAAGATGCAATGGATGAACAATAACAATGGGTATCATAATACATTGAAGAACCAACAATCGCTATAATGTCCTTTATTCATCTTTAATTTTACCTTACTAGTTCTATTTGGGGATATCATACCCTCCCAAATTGGCGTTGAAGAATCCCATAATTCGCTACATACAACCGATGATCAAACAATCATATTGCCCATCGAGGAGGTGTCAGCAAGAAAATTCATGAGCTTTCCCCTGAATCTTAAAATACATGTCGGCTGGAAACAATGCCTCGTGGTGAAGGATATAAATTATTTCGATGACATGTATGGGTCCGTTTCTGAAATTGTCGCCCTGATCAGAGCGGCGTTGATGGAAGCTACTGGCAG
>CAJHXW010000284.1_pt1 | contig 14187 bp, 8 predicted proteins | sample 9198581 | NCBI WGS metagenome assembly CAJHXW01 (sample SAMEA7708328, study PRJEB35096) | sediment metagenome | biome: marine neritic benthic zone biome [ENVO:01000025]; feature: sediment [ENVO:00002007]; material: shallow marine sediment [ENVO:03000034] sea grass bed [ENVO_01000059] ...
AAAAATTTATGAAAAAGAGTATTTACGACATTTAAAATCGTATGAGGAAATTTCAAACAAAACAGAACTGATTAAAAAAGTCCTGGCAGCTGACCTGGTTTATCATGGCGACTATCACACGCTAAAGCAATCACAACATTCTGTGCTGCGCATCCTCAGGGAAATTAAGGGTAAAAGGGATATTATTCTGTGCCTCGAAATGTTCCATGGAAGTGATCAAAAATATATCGATCAGTTTATGGCCGGAGAATTATCTGAAAAAATGTTTTTGCAAAGAATAGATTATGTCAGAAAATGGCCATTTGATTGGAGTAATTGGAGCCCTATTATTTCCTTTTGCCGGGACAATCAAATTCCCATACTGGGTATTAATACCGAAATTGATGATATTAAAGGGATTGAAAGATTAAGAAAGCGTGACCAATACTCGGCAAGTATTATTGCTAAGACTTTGATTAAAAATCCTGGGAAGCTGATTTACATTGTGGATGGTGATTATCACATCGCCCCCAGTCATCTTCCAAAAAATGTTGAGAAGTTGCTAAAACAGCTTAACGAGTCCGCCAAGGCCCTTGTTATCTTCCAGAATGCTGAAAACCTATACTGGAAATTATGCAGCGAAAAGCTGGAAGAATCCGATGTTCTCAAAATCAACGATAACAAATACTGCATTATGAATACAATGCCGGCGAATAAAATTCAGTCATATTTAAACTGGCTTGAATATTCCAAAGACGCTTATTTTCCTGTACATCAGGATTGGGAGGATGATGCTTTTGAAGAACGGGGACAAATGGTGCATGAAATGGTCAATACCCTTGCTGCCATTCTCAATCTCGATTTCCCTGCGAATACCCTGGAAAAATTGACGATTTATTATCCGAATAATTTAGATTTCATGGAGTTCATTCATAGCACTCCCGAGTTCAAGGGCAAGCTTAGACTCATCCGAAGTAAGATTAAAAAAGAAGAAGGATTCCTCCTGGAATACGAAGTTTCAGATGAGAATGCGTATCTTATCTATCTGGCAAACTCCAATATTAATATGGCTGCCGAGGAAGCCACCCATTTTCTAAATGCTGTGCTCAGGGGACCTTTAAAAAAACCCGTCAGTGCTTTTGATCGTTTTTACCGGAATGTAATCACAGAATGTCTGGGATTTTTCGGCAGCAAATTTATCAACGAAAAGCGAAAGGCACATTCAGAAAACTCCATCAGGATGTATTTGGGTCAGGTAAAGCGCGGTGAACTTAAGCATACCAATCAGGATATCTTACAGGTGGGCCGATTCATTTTGCAGCATTTTTATCTACAAAGAAAGACCTCTGATTCAACCGAATTTATTAATAAGTTTTTTCTACAATTTAACAGTCAATCTGCTGTTACGCGAATGTTCAGCACACAGCTGGGTTATATTCTAGGTAACAAACTGTATTATGCTTTAAAAAAGGGAAGATTTTCATTAAAAAGAGTTCAGGGTTATTTTCGTGATCCCTTTGATGAGCCGACCAAAGCCTTTAACTGCTACCTTGAAATAAGCAATCGAGTTAAAAAGGTAAAACATGTGAGTCGGTTATAACGCGATAAAAGCAAGAAAGTAAAAGGGTCTTTAAAATAGTGATGGTATTATTAAAAGTAAAAACCGCTATACCTTGTATATGAACCTATAAACGATGCCACATGACAATTATTTAAAGACTTTTGCTGATCTATCATTGTTGCCTGTCGCAATAGAGAAAAAGTGATGGTTGACAACACGAACGGCAGCCGGTATTTTATTTTCAAACAATACATATTTATCTGAAAAAACTAAAGTTTGTGATTGTCGGCTGAAAGAAAAGGAAGGAACACCATGACATGAACGGACTTGTTAAATGAAGGGCAATGGAATGATTTTGTAAAAGACCTCCACGAAAAATTCGGCATGTGCTTCGCCGTATCGGATGCCAATGGCGATCATGTGAGTCACTATTAAAACTGGTGTAACCGGATTTGCCCGGTTATCAAGAAGAAACCCGAGACAATCGGAGCCATCTGTGCCGTGGCAGCGCAGAATTTTACTTATGGAACGAAGACAACCCAAAAACCAATGATCTCAGAGTGTGACATGGCCCTGGCAAAATTGGCTGTTCCAATTTTCGTGGGCGATACCTTTCTTGGTACGGTTGGAGGGTGCGGCCTTCTTCCCGGGGTGGGGAGGTGGAAGAATTCATGGTCCACAAAGCTACCGGACTGAAGATTGAGGAGGCAATCACATTGCAGCAGGATGGATGATTATTTATGTGTATTGAAATGCTCTATGGCTCTATACCTGTCAGGTTGTAGTCAGTAAAACTAGTACAAAAACTTAAGAATAATTTTTCCTGTTTATTTTCAGGAGAAAAATCTCATTAAGCCTATGCAATATTCTAAGGACACTAATCATTCTATAGCTAATGATGAGAATTTTATAGCTCTGGTGCAGGTGCTGAAAGAAGACAGCAAAATCCGAAGTAAAATTGGACCGATTCTTTCCCTGGATAAATTTAACAGAAAATCCGCTTTAAATACATGGCTGGAACAGCTTAAATTTCAGCAGGCACCGGAAAAATTTGTTACTTTGCTTTCCTGTCTGTTAGATGATGATATTGCTGAGAAACTTCTTCATGTGATCAAGGAGTAATTGTTGGACGAAAAGGTCAACGGGCAAAAAAGTATTGCCAAGCATATTATTGACGGTTCAATCACGGTCGATTCTGTTTCTGATTTTGAAAGCATGCTTGGTCTTTTCCCTGATAATCCGGCCCTGTTTAATGCTTTTGGCGACCTGCTGGTTAAAAAAAAGTCATATAAAGCCGCTGCCAGGGCATATGGAAAAGCAGCCGGTCTATTTGTCGATTCCGGAAAGATGTTCCCTGCTATTTTATGCAAAACTCTCCAATGGCGCATAATAAAGCCCACTCTTCACGAAGTCCGTCCTTTTTATGCAAATCTTCAAAGGACCCAATTTGGCTCATCGCCGCTGCAAAATTTTTTTAAAAACCTGTCATTTCCGGAGATGATTTCAATAACTAACCTCTTAAAACGGGTTCGATTGCCTGCCGGCAAAGTTTTTAAAAAGATAGGGGATAATGAAAATCATCTCTATTTTATTGCAGCTGGCAATTTAAAAGAAACAACTTTTGAGCCATTAAACAAGAAAGAAAAAAAGCACAGAAAAACTGTCATTTATCTGGAAGCAGGCGATATTGTTGGTGATATTTATCCATTTGAAGAGCAAAAGCAGTCTCAATCCTATACTGAAACTATTACCTCAGTAGAGCTTGGAATAATATCAAAGGAGAATTTAATAGGGATTTGCACAAGATATCCTAATGTTGCGCATTTAATAATTGGTCTGTTTCAAGATCGCCAGAAGGGAAAGAAAGTATCATCGCTGCCGGCCAGAGAGTCAAACCGTCACCTGTTACCGCTAAAGATGAAGTTAAGAATCCAGCCAAAAGAAGCGGATCTTTCTCCGTTTATTCTTGAAGGTTTTTCCAGGGATATCTCAGTTGGGGGAGTTTGTGTCGTTTTGGATGCAAAACATAAGAATATTGTTTCCATAGCTAAGAATATAAAGGATGCAGAGGTAACCATTTTTATACCTGGCGGGGGTTTTACACTTAACGTTTCAGGTTCGGTTATGTGGAGCAGGGCAGTTATCAGCAATGGTAAAAAAACTCTGGCTCTGGGGATTCAATTTAAAGGTATGACTCCTAAAGTAAGCGGTTTGCTGGTTGTTTTTGCCGATATGCTGTATAATGTTTAGGGCTTACCTGTACGAACCCTTAATAATTTTCTTGGTCAAATTTGGTTTCAAGTTCCTGCCTCTTTCCTTCTGTCAGTTTGCCAATATCCACGAGAAGGTCTCCTATACCGGCCTCACGGAGCAGATCAATTTTCATGATGTCTTTAGGCCGTTTAGTGGTGACATTATAAAAAGTATATTCAAGGGTGAGGTACGATTTTTCAAGCAGGTCAAAATCTATATTGTTATTTCTTTTGTAAAAAATAATATGATAGCTTGAAATAAAGTATCCCAGAGCAAGAAAAATGCCGATGATAAGGTAGCTTTTTATTCTCTTTAACAATGGTTTTTCCCCTTATTTTTAAGTGTTTGCATTTAATATTAACAATTTTTTGGATTATAGTCAATAATAATGAGGCATACCGTCAGGTTAGATCCATTTGTAAAATGCTTTTATCTTTTAACCGCTCCGGGGCTTAAATTTTTTTCCCTGCAAAACGGGATTTTGCATCGAATTATATTTGGACTGTGCTCAACAATCCGATATCAACCGATGGTGAAAAAACCTTTAAGTTCCTTCTCTTAACCGGTTATTTTTTCCTAAATGCGGTTTTCCTTCGTTTACCGTTGAAGATCCTGCAGATAAGACATAACGTTTTACATAGATAAAGAAATATGATATTTTGACCCGACGAATCCGTAAAGATAAAAAACACTTTTTTTAAAAAGATCAGAAATGAACCTTGCCTGCCGGAGGGCTTCGGTATGAAAAGTATGATTAAAACCCATGTCAGTGTCGCCGATTCAATGATTTTAGTAGGGATTATGCTTGCTGCGGTGTACTGGGCAATTGAAGCTGTTTTAAATCTTTTTACCACACAAAAAGTTGATATTTTTTATCAACTGTTTCCAACCCAAGTAGATGAGATCTGGCCGAGGTTGGTCGTATTATGTCTTTTTGTAATTTTTGGCTCCCACGTTAGATTCACTATAAATGAGCGAAAGAAGGCCGAGGAAGCTTTGATGGTCAGCGAAAAAAAGTATCGCAGTATTTTAGAAAGCATCGAAGAAGGTTATTTTGAGGTTGATCTAAGGGGCAATTTTAATTTTTTCAACGATTCAGCATGCAGGATATTGGGTTATTCAAGAGATGAATTAATGGGCATGAATTACCGGGAATATTCAACGCAGGAAACTTCAAAGAATATGTATCAGATATTTAATAAGGTTTATACTACCGGAAATGCCTCAAATATTTCAGATTATGAAGTCATGAAAAAAGACGGCAGCATAAAGTATCTTCAGTTTTCCGTTTCTCCCATGAGAGATCAGAAAAGACAGGCAATCGGTTTTAGGGGAGTCGCTCGTGATGTGACTGAAAATTTGAAGGCGGAAAAGAAAAGGCGGGAACTGGAAAATAAACTTCATAATGTGAGGGCTGCTACAATCCTGGGCCTTGCAAAGTTGTCAGAATACAGGGATAAAGGAACCGGAGAGCATCTTGAAAGGATACGGGAGTATGCAAAAATGATCGCTATGGAGATGGCCGGATTACCAGCCTACAAAGACTATATTACCAATAAATACATAGACGATATCTATCAGTCCTCCATTCTTCACGATATAGGAAAAGTCGGCATACAGGACTCTGTGCTGCTAAAACCCGGTAAGCTTAATTCCGAAGAGTTCGATATAATAAAGCGCCACACAGTATTGGGTGGTGATGCGATTGCTGAAATTGAGTCCCAGATCGAAGGCAGGTCGTTTCTTATCCTGGGAAAAGAGATCGCCTACTACCATCATGAGAAATGGGATGGCACAGGATACCCTAAAGGTCTCAAAGGAGAAGATATACCTCTGTCAGCCAGAATGGTTGCCATTGCGGATGTTTATGATGCCCTGACAACCAAACGATTTTACAAAGAGGCTTTTTCTCACGATAAATCCAGGGAAATTATTATCAGTCTGAAGGGAAGTCATTTTGACCCTGATGTGGTAGACGCTTTTCTGGTTAATGAAAATAACTTCAGCAGGGTCTGTGCAGAAAAGCGGACGGAAGAGATGACCCTTTTGGAACAACCTGAACAAAACGCTTTTTAATATACTGTTTCCCATAAATATATTCCGTTTTAAACGATGAAAAACTGGTCTATTAGAGATCGTAAAGAAAGAACAGACCGAGCATATTATAATTGATTTAAGTACCAGAAATAATACTAACCAATTGGCAATATGGCACACAAGTTCTTTGTTAACGATCTTAAATACACTCAAACAGTTTCCTGATTTAAAACGGAACATATTTATGAGAATTACTTTAGATAAAATTTAAGACCTGACCGCTTCATAAAATTTCCTCTTATTCTTTACCTGGCATGATATATTCACCAGAATCTGCATCATTAAATATATAAATGAATATCTATTCATCACTTTCCAAACGCTCCGGTAATAATTTTAAATGTTAATTCTGAGAGGCCGGGACAATAGAAAATTTAAAACTAACTAATATTTAAGTAAAAATATAATAATCAAATTATTGTTTATCGGTAAGGAATTTTCTTGACATGGTAATAACCTTTCTGATAAATGAATGAATGCTCATTCATATATCGTTAATAATTTATCCAGGAGGCTATTATGAATAGAAAAATCAGATCGGCCGCAGTTATCGGTTCAGGTGTTATGGGGGGAGGCATAGCAGCCCTTTTGGCCGGAGCCGGTGTTAAGACTTTATTGCTGGACATCGTTCCGTTTGATTTGAAAGATGATGAGAAAAATGATCCTGCAGCACGAAACCGAATAGCAAAGGCAGGACTTGATACGGTTCTGATGTCTATGCCGTCCCTTCTTATGCAGAAAAAGGATGTTGATCTCATTTCCATCGGCAACCTTGAAGATGATTTCGATAAACTGGCGGATTGTGACTGGATCGTTGAAGTGGTTGTTGAGAATCTGAAGATTAAAAGAGATCTTTTCAAACGGATAGAACCTGTCAGAAAGAAAGGCTCAATTGTCTCTTCCAATACCTCCGGGATACCTTTAAAGGCAATGTCGGAAGGCTTGAGCTCTGAGTTTCGTCAGCATTTTCTGGGGACTCATTTTTTTAACCCCGTTAGGTACATGAAACTTCTTGAAATTATTGCAGGTGAGGAAACATTGCCTGAAATAGTTGATTTCATGGCCGATTACGGGGAAAGAATTCTTGGCAAGGGAATTGTGTGGGCCAAGGATACTCCGAACTTTGTGGGGAACAGAATCGGGGTTCAGGGGATTGTAAAGGCGATGCAGCTCATGCTTGAAGATGGGCTGACCATCCCGGAAGTTGATGCACTGTTCGGTCCGGTCATGGGAAGGCCAAAGACTGCCATGTTTAAAACTTCCGACTTGGTCGGTTTGGACACAATGGGCCATGTTGCCAAAAATACCTATGATCTGGTGGAAGGTGACGAGGCCAGGGATAGCTTTGTCATACCCGAATTCGTAGATAAGATGATTGAAAAGAATCTTCTTGGCAAAAAAACACAAAGCGGGTTTTATAAAACAGATTTGACACCTGAATGGAAAAAGATTCGCAAAGTTATTAATCCTGCTACTTTTGAATATGCGGAATATGAACCGCCTGATTTTTCCTGCCTGGCAGTGGCAAAAAAGGCCGGAACCCTGCCCGAGAAAATAAAAGCCGTTCTTTATGGTGAGGATAAGGGTGCAAAATTTGCATGGAAAGTTGTGGCCAACAATTTAATTTATGCTGCAAACAGGATTCCCGAAATTTCAGACACAATTGTCGATATTGATAATGCAATGAAATGGGGATTCAATTTTGAAATGGGGCCCTTTGAGACATGGGATGCCATCGGTGTGAGAGAGTCTGTGGAAAAGATGGAACAGCAAGGTTTGAAAGTGCCTCAGCTGGTTACCGGGATGCTTGAATCCGGCTGCACATCTTTTTACAAGTCTGAAAACGGAAAGGTATTCTTTTATGATTTTAAATCCAATGACTACAAAGAACTGGTTGTAAGTAAAAACATAATTTCTCTTAAAGCCTGCAGGGGGGCAGACAAGGTGGTCAAAACATGCACCTCAGCCTCTTTGATCGATATCGGTGACGGGGTATTCTGCTGCGAATTTCATACAAAGATGAACGCCTTAAATGGCGAAATTATAGATTTTATAGAAGACATACACGATTATATCGACGAAAACGGCATAGGTCTTGTCATCGGAAACCAGGCAGGTGGAATGCCGGGTGCTTTCTCAGCAGGGGCTGACCTGGCATTTGTCCGAGAGCTGGCTGAGGAGAAAAAATATTCTGAAATAGAATCGTTTGTTAAAAAGGGCCAGTCAGGGATTCAAAGGGGAAGGTATGCGCCATTTCCGGTTGTGGCTGCACCATACGGAATGACCCTTGGCGGTGGATGTGAAGTGTGCCTGGGTGCCGACAGAATTGTAGCCCATACCGAGCTGTATATGGGGCTTGTGGAAATAGGTGTCGGACTTCTTCCGGCAGGCGGCGGCTGCCTGAACCTGTGGAAAAAATTTATCAGTACCATACCTGAGGCTGCAGTCGATGTCGATCTGGCAAAATTCTTTATACCTGTATTTATGGCAATTGCCATGGCCAAGGTTTCCATGTCCGCTGCGGAAGCAAGGGCAAACGGCTTTTTGGGTCCAAAAGACAGAATCGTATTTAACCGGGATTACTTGATAGGCGAAGCCAAAAAGGAAGTTTTAAAGATGGTTGATGAAGGGTATGCGCCGCCGGTAAAGAGAAAAATCAAGGTCTTTGGCGAATCCGCTCAGGGAATGATTGATGCGGAGATCTTTAACATGGTGAGTGCAAAATTTGTAAGTGAACATGATGCCTTTCTGGCTAAACGGATTGCCTATGTTATAAGTGGTGGAGAGGTTAGGGCCAACAGCGAAGTTGATGAAGATGTTATCCTAAAGCTTGAAAGAGAGGCATTTATCGATTTTATAAAAGAAGAGAAAACGATTGCCAGAATTGATCATATTTTAAAGACCGGTAAGCCGCTTAGAAACTAAAAAGGAGAATATCATGAAAGATGCATATATAGTAACATCAGTAAGAACGCCCGGCTGCAGGAGAAACAAGGGAGCTTTTAAAGATACAAGACCGGAAGATCTTCTCACTTTTATTTTGACTGCTGCTGTTGAAAAAACTGAAAACCTGGAAAAAAAGGATGTGGATGATATCATGATCGGCTGCTCTTTTCCTGAGGCTGAGCAGGGGTTGAATATCGGAAGAATGGCAAGTCAGATTGCAGGTTTTCCCATTGAAGTTTCCGGTGCTACGGTAAACAGATTCTGTTCGTCCGGACTGGAAGCAATCTCACTGGCATCTTTGAGGGTAATGGCGGGATGGTCTGATATCACCATCGGCGGCGGAATAGAATCGATGACTTATGTTCCCATGGGGGGATATCTGCCCAGGCCTCACCCTGAGTACGCTAAGAAGCATGCGGACCTTTATTCTTCAATGGGGATTACGGCAGAAAATGTTGCCAATCGTTATAACATATCCAGGGAGGACCAGGATGAGTTTGCCTATCATTCCCAGATGAAAGCATCCAAAGCAAAGGCAGAAAAGCTTTTTACCGAACTCGTACCCACACCGGCAGCAAAGTTTGTTCGGCAAAAGGACGGTACATACAAAAAAGAGACCTTCCTGCAGGATTTTGATGATGGTATCAGGGAGTCAACAACAAAGGAAGGACTGGCTAATCTTCGGGCCGTTTTTGCCGCAAACGGTTCCGTTACAGCAGGCAATTCTTCCCAGACAACAGACGGGGCTGCTGCAACTATTATCATGTCCGAAGAGAAGGTAAAGGAACTGGGAGTAAAGCCCATCGCCAAACTGAAATACTACACAACCATTGGCTGTGAACCTGATGAGATGGGTGTAGGTCCCAGATATGCCATTCCCAAACTGCTGAAAATGGCTGGAATAGATATTAAAGACATTGGGCTGTTTGAAATTAATGAAGCCTTTGCTTCCCAGGCACTGTACTGTATCAGAGAGCTTGGTTTAGATATGGATAAGATAAATATCCACGGTGGTGCGATTGCCCTGGGACATCCTTTAGGATGTACTGGCGCCAAACTATGCGCCACACTTCTTGCCAATATGAAGGCCAAAGGCGTTAAATACGGTGTCGAATCCATGTGTATAGGCGGCGGAATGGGTGCGGCGGCGCTTTTTGAACTTTGTGACTAACACAAAAAATCCCTCTGTTCCCTTTGGAAAAGTGGGGCAGAGGGATTATTGACTTTTTGCGAATTTATCAAACTTGATGAACTGATAAAACGTCTTTGAATAAAAGCAAGATGGAACGATTTCATCAGCTCAATTCGAACTTGTTAAACTGTCCGGTCTCCAGGTCCACATGGACCATGGCATTTCTAAAAAGATTTCCCCGTTTGAGAATAATTTTAAGCACTTCCATTGTCTGAAGTGTTGAGATGTAAGATGGTGCGATCGTCGGTACCCCGAGTATTGCTTCTGGACTTTTGCTTTTATCCCTTTCTTGCTGATCACTTCCGTACAGAGATTTTAGACCAGGATCGTCAGGGAATATGGTCATCATCTGGCCTTCAAAACCTGCAACAGCGCCATGTACCAATGGAATTTTCAGCTTTTTGGCTGACTTTTCCAAAACAAACCGATCTGAAATATTATCGAGAGCATCCACAACCACATTCACGCCGTCTATCATTTCATCGATATTGGATGTTTTAATTTTTACTAAAAAAGGAGTAATAATGACACCGGGATTAATCGATCCTGTTATGCGGGCTCCTGACTCGGATTTAGAAAATCCTATGGATTCTGTACTGGATAATACCTGGCGGTTTAAGTTTGATTCATCAAAAACATCCCGGTCGATGATGACCAGATGACCGATTCCAAGTCTGGCCAAAGATAAAATTACATGTCCCCCAAGACCGCCAGCCCCGATGATGGCAACTTTTGATTTTGCAAGAATGATCTGTTCATTTAGAGTAATTGCTTTTCTGTTGCGAAGGTAGCGATAGGGGTAAATTCCCAAGTTCAGAGCTTCAAGATAAATGTTATGAATACGGCAACGATATTTATCCGCCAGTTTTAATGCATGATTATCCTCTATGATTTTAACCTGTCGTCCCGCCGGGTCTGTCATTTCAATAGAACGCTGTTGAATTAGTTCGGACAGTTTGGTTTTGTTATCTGGACTCATTTTTATAATTTGATTACTTTTGTTTTGAGTGAATCCTAAGCGCATCAAAAAGCTGTTTGGCCATAGGACCGACTTTGCCGTTTCCAATAATAGATCCGTCAATTTCGACGATGGAAAGAACTTCGGTAATGGTGCCTGTGAGAAATACTTCGTCTGATTTTAAAAGGGTTTCTTTATTATAGAATTGCTCGTTTATCTGAAGATTTTTTTCACCGCAAATTTTTATTATTTTAGCTCGGGTAACACCGGGCAGAATATGGGTTGTTAATGGATGAGTGATTAACTTTTCATCAGCAACAATAAAAAGATTTGAACTGGTTGCTTCCCGTACAATATTATCTTCTGAAATAAAAATCGCATCAAAGACACCTGAATCGAGTGCTTTTTGTTTTGCGAGTACGTTATAGAGAAGCTGAACGGTCTTGATATCACAGCGACCCCACCTGAGATCTTTTACTGTGATGGCTTGAGCACCTTGTTGACGAATATTCTCAGGAACTTGCTTAACTTTTCTGGCAGTCATGATAAATTGAGTGTCGGAATGATTGGAAAATGCATGGTTACGGGGAGCAACACAGCGAGAGATTTGCAGGTATATTTCGGCACGTTCAATTTTAGACCTGTCCAAAAGCTCGATGACAGCTGACCGTATCTGATCCATAGATATTTTGGGAAAAGAGAGTTCTTTTAAAGACCGATCAAGTCTGGCCATGTGTTCGTCCATAAAGACCGGATGGCCGTTATAACTTGCTATAACCTCATATACTGCATCACCAAACTGGTAACCCCTGTCTTCAACTGGAACCATGGCTTTTTCAATGGGAAGAAATGTACCATTAACATATGCCAGTTCGGGCATCAGAAACCTCCGATAGCTGCAATAAATTAAACAAAATCCAATAGCGAGAAAAAAAGTCCGACTTGGACAGTCTCGCAATCCGCCTCAGGCGGATCAAATTCCCCCGCAAAAAAACAACAGCAAAAAAGGCGTGCACATTTTAAAATCATGAGGCGTACTTTTCGTACGTTGAATGATTACAAAAAGCAGCACCACGCAGAAGTTGGATTTTTTACCAGGCTGTCAAGGTTACTTATCGTATATTTATGTTCAAACCGTCAAGAATATTTTTTAATAAACGATCATTGGAAAATAATTTTATGCTGTTTCCCATAAAAATATTCCGTTTTAAACGATGAAAAACCCGTATATAAGAGATCGTAAAGAAAGAACTTAACCGAGTATATTATAATTGATTTGAGTATCAGAAATTATACTAACCAATTGGCAATATGGCACACAAGTTCTTTGTTAACGATCTTAAATACACTCAAACAATTTCTTCATTTAAAACGGAACATATTTATGAGAATGACTGTAGATTGGAAACGATTTGGGAAAATAGCTGATAAAATACAGACATGGTACTTGGAAGTGAAATTTTAATTTTTTTCCAGAACGTCTCTTACCTTTTGTGATAACGCTTTTATGGTGAAGGGCTTTTGTATAAACCCATCACAACCGCGTTTTAAAATTTTTTTTGCCTGGCCATCTGCACTGTATCCGCTTGATAGAAGGACTTTGACATTCGGGCTAACCTCTTTCAATCGATTATATGTTTCCCCGCCACTTTTATCCGGCATAACCATATCTAAAATAACAATATCTATCTGATCAGGTGTCTGTCGGTAGAGATCAATCGCTTCTTGCCCTCCTTTTGCAATCATGACCTTATACCCCAGTTTTTCGAGCATTGTTTTACCAATTTTAATGATCATCTCTTCATCGTCCACCAAAAGAATTGTCTCGGCTCCATTTAATAGTTTTCCGGATGAATCCTTTTCCCTTGTTACTCTCTTTGCTGAAGCCGGCAGGTGAATAACAAATGTGGCACCGTGGTATTTTTCACTGTAAACATCAATGATTCCACCATGATTCTTAATAATGCCGTACACAGAGGCTAAACCCAACCCTGTTCCCCTTCCCATCTCCTTGGTTGTAAAGAAAGGATCGAATATTTTTTGTATGGTCGCTTCATCCATGCCAACGCCCGTATCTGTTACTGATATTTTAGCGTATTTTCCCGGTGTGACTTGATGAATCTTCGCATAATCCTCGGACAGACGGACATTCTCGGTCTGCAGATAGAGTTCTCCGCCTTCCAATGTAGCCTGCCAGGCATTGATATAGAGATTCAAAAGCACCTGCTCGATTTGCTTTTTATCCACCTCAACGGTCCAGAGATCGGGCTGCAATTTCATATGGATTTTTATTTCCTTTTTAGTTCGGCCAAACATTTGAGAGCTTACCTTAATAAGATCATTCAAGTCTATTGGCTTTACCTCATATTTACCACCCCTTGCGAACCCTAAAAGCTGTTTGGTGAGACCGGTTGCGCTATTGACGTAATCTTCAATACTCTTAAGATTTTCAAAATAAGGGTGCGATGACTCAATTTCTAACAGCATCATAGATGTGCATCCCTGGATTCCGGTAAGAAGATTATTAAAATCATGTGCGATTCCTCCGGCAAGCGTCCCGATAGCTTCCATCTTTTGGACCTCCCTGAGCTTCTTTTCAAGCCTGGCATTCTCTCTCTCGGCCGCTTTTCGGTCGGTGATGTTGCGTGCCACGGAAACCAAACCGATAATTTCACCATTTTTAATGAGGGGTGAACCGCTTGTCTCTACAAATATCCTCTTCCCGTCTTTAGTAATAAATTCATACTCTGACGCATGGATTGACTCTCCGTCCAAAACCCTCATGATATCCGAAATGGCCTTTTCCTGATATTCAGGTGCCAGGGCCTCCACGTCCAATATAGATTTGCCAGCCAGCTCTTCCTCTCTGAAACCCAAGACATTCATCGCAGAAGGAGATACCGTGTCTACCATCAGGTCCTTGTTAATTGTGTATATCGCATCATTGACGTTTTCAAAGTGAAGTCTGTATTTTTCTTCGCTTTTTCGAAGGGCTCTTTCAAGGTGTATACGATCCTCTATCTCTTGTCTTAATTGTGTGTTAGCATTTGTCAATTCTTTAGTGCGTTCTAATACGATGCTTTCTAATTTTTCTCCAGCGTTGAGAAGCTGATCACGCGTCTCTTTGAGCTCAGTCCTTTCTTTTTCAAGCAATAATTGTCGCTGCTTCATTCCAAGCTCATAATCAGTTTTAATTTTTTC
>CAJHXW010000456.1_pt1 | contig 14157 bp, 15 predicted proteins | sample 9198581 | NCBI WGS metagenome assembly CAJHXW01 (sample SAMEA7708328, study PRJEB35096) | sediment metagenome | biome: marine neritic benthic zone biome [ENVO:01000025]; feature: sediment [ENVO:00002007]; material: shallow marine sediment [ENVO:03000034] sea grass bed [ENVO_01000059] ...
ATTCGTCCAGATTATATCGTCCCAACTCATTGCACGGGATTTGAAGCCGTATCGGCCTTTGCGCGAGAGATGTCAGATCAATTTATATTAAACACAGCAGGCACCCGATATACCATGGCTGGCTAAAAAAGTTCCATCAAGATCTTAAAGCTTTATTGATGGTATTCTTCATGTAAAAATGTCTAATATTAGATTACAATTTGAATAGAAGCGATGTGGGATTAAAGCAAATAAGCTAATCCTAACTTGTGTATTCAGCCGATTTCACCCGGCACAAGCGTCGGCTGAAACGGCTGATACTCGTGTAAGGGAGGATATGGAATGACAAAAAGCAATTCAATTCTTTTAGTGTATATCACTTTATTTGTTGCCATTTCTATCAATTTTGCATACAGCCAAGAGAAATTATCTCAAGAGGCCCCCAGGGAGATATGATTCGCGTAAATAATTTTGTTAGATGTGTAAGGGGCGGTTCGGTCAAAATAAGAACAAGTACACCTTCAGAGGAAAAAAACAAGTTCCCGTACAATATATAGATATATCAAAGTGCTAGTCAGGAAGGACGGAGAGGTTCAAAAGGCATATCCAGCCCCCGGTTCGGTGGGAACAGATTTGTTAAGCGGTTGGATAGAAATGGGGATGGTAAAATATCCAGATCAGAGTTTGATGGCCCAAAAGATCGTTTTGATTATCATGATAGAGACAATGACGGATATCTTTCTGAAGACGAGGCTCCCAAAGGCCCGCCTCCAAGAGGGGGCAGACCGCCAGGACCTTAAATTATATGAACATCGAAACCAAAGGGCCAATTTCGCCTAACAAGCCGGTTTCAGGCTTAGTAGAGCGTCTAATCCGCAGCATTATGCTGCCACGCGAGGTGATCCAAAGACGTTCGGCAGCTTCGTGATGCAATGGGCTTGTTCACCGAGTTGGTCTCATGCTGTTTTACGCAAATTATAATGTTTCTTATAAATATACTCCGTTTTAAACGATGAAAAACTCGTATACAAGAGATCGTAAAGAAAGAACAGACCGATGATATTATAATTGCTTTTGGTATTAGAACCAGTTCAGCAAATTGACAATATGGCACACAAGTTCTTTTTTAACGATCTTAAATACATTCAAACAGTTTCCTCATTTAAAACGGAATATATTCATGAGAACTACTATAACGAAAGGAAGTGGCCATGAGCGAATTTAAGCACAGTCTCGCCCGCCTTGCCGTCTGGAATCTCGCGGGCTTCAATCAGTCCAACCAAGCCACGGGCATTGGCCCTAACAGCAACCGGGCGAAGAAACAGGCCGAGGGGCTTGCGTTATTGGATGCGGAGTTGGTAACGCTTGTTGAGGTCAGCCCAGTCAGCCATATTGATCGGCTGAGCCAACTCTTAGCTAATAAATATAACGTTGCTTACAATCACACCATTTTGCAGCAGCCGAAGGGCAATATCCATATCGGCTTTCTGCATAAAGAAGGAGTTGAGGTGAACAACACGCAACTAATTCCTGGCTCTGAAGGTATCTACGGGAATGGTCGGCAGGCGATACAGGCAGATATAAAGATCGGAAAGTTTAAGGCGATACTGATCGGCGTGCATCTGAAATCGGGTCGAAAACGTCGTGAACAGCAATTGCGGGACAGCCAGTGCAAGTTTATTGGCCAGTATATTGCTCAGTTGCGACAGACACCGGGGCTGACTCGGCGCATGATTCTGCTGGTGGGTGACTTCAACATGATCCCCGGACAAGACGTAAGCAATTTCCACCATCTGGGCGGCGACGACCTGATGGATTTTGTCTCGTGTTGGGATTTGCAGGACCGGTTTTCGCATATTCTCGAAAAAGGACGCGCAAACCTTCTGGACGGGTTTGCCGTCTCACGCACCTACTCGACTGACTATGTGCGCGGCAGCCTGCGACTTTTCCCGATGCATTGGACTATGGGCTTCGGACGCGAGGCGTTCAAGAAACAAGTCTCGGACCACTTGCCATTTGTCGCCAGTTTCCGAATATTCTAGAACCTACCAATGCTTACGAAGCCGCGAAACGGGCGGGTTCTGAAATCAACGTGGTTTACCGCGGCCCGGTGAACGATGACATGGGGTGCAAAGGAGGAGTGAATACAAATGATTCGAAAAATTACATATCTAATTACAATTGGGTTGATTGTCTCAGGTATTCATGCTTTGGCAGCAGATTCAAAAAAGGAATTGGCTGCTCTTTTTGCAGCAGAAAAATGGCTCGCTATTGTTGACAATGAAAAATATGCAGAGAGCTGGAAAGAAACCGCTGAATTATTCAAAAAAGCGGTCAAGCCCAATCAGTGGACGCAAACTATGGAGTCGGGGCGGAAGCCTTTAGGTAAACTTATTACAAGAAAGTTAAAAACGAAAGTCTACAAATCCTCTTTGCCTGGTGCTCCCGACGGTGAATATGTTGTCATCCAGTTCGAGACCTCGTTTGAAAACAAGAAAGTTGCAGTGGAAACGGTCACCCCCATGATGGACGAGGATGGTGTTTGGCGAGTGTCAGGATACTACATAAAATGAGGGCCCAACCAGCCCGTGCGCCAGACTGGCAGGGCTTCGCGGCTGTTGCCCTGATCTTAGACCATGTATCTTTGCCTTTCAACAACCTTTGGAGATAGTCTCGTTGCCCTTCCGGCTGGTGACCGGCGCTGTATCTTTCTTAATCAACTGAGTGTATAAAGCCCTTAAAGCCAGAAACGGAATGAATGATGAGGTCATGTATTTATTTTATATGTTATTTAATTATCATCCTGTTCATAGGTTGTACCCCCATGACCGAGATACAAAAAGAAAGAGAAATGCGAATTCAGTCATCGCCTCAATTTAAGAATGGTACGTTTCTCAATTCCAATGGGGTCTCTGCCAAACTTTTTTCACGAGAAACCTGGAATGTCACGAAAGATTATATCTTCACTAAGCGAATCGATCCGAAGCCACTCATCGCCCTTCCCGTTCATCGATTGCATTCTGAACAATGGGAGAATCATCACAAAGGGCAATTTTCTTTTTCTTGGCTGGGACATTCCAGCATTTTAATTTCCATGGAAAACCATGTGATATTGGTTGATCCAGTACTGGAAAAACGCGCATCTCCTTTCTCATGGGCTGGCCCCAGGCGGTTTCATCCGTCTCCGGTTGCAGCAGAGGAACTTCCAATTGTCGATGTCGTCTTGATTACCCATGACCACTATGATCATTTGGAAAAATCAACGCTTGTTACAATTAGAAAAAAGGTTAAACGCTTTATCGTACCGCTAGGGATTGGCGAGCTACTAGAGGATTGGGGAATACATCCCAGTAAAATCACTGAGTTGGATTGGTGGGAAACCTATTCTTCCGCTTCTCTAAAATTTTATGCCACACCGGCAGTTCATTATGCCGGTCGCGGGTTGTTTGATACGAATCAACGATTATGGTGCTCATGGTCGATTGTCGGTAGGGAAAAAAAGGCTTTTATTAGCGGTGATTCCGGCTATTTTGATGGATTTAAGAATATTGGCGAACGATTGGGTCCTTTTGATGTGACATTCCTTAAAATTGGAGCATACAGCGACAAAGGTACTTGGCATGCGCTGCATATGACACCCGAAGAAGCAGGACAACAGCATTTGGATCTCAGAGGGCAAATGCTGGTTCCCTTACACTGGGCAACCTTTGATATGGCTCTTCATCCTTGGCATGAACCCATTGAACGATTAACTACCTTTTCCAAAAAAGAATCAATTACTCTGATTACCCCTGAGGTAGGTGAAAAAATAGACTTGATCGGAAGAATAGATTCTAATCAATGGTGGCTTAAATACAAATAACCATTCGGACAGAAAAAAAGTGCCGCTCATTTTTTGCTCTGCTTTTGCTGCTGGTGATGTGAAGCGCTGAAAGCACCGCCCAAAGGGCCATGAAAGTCTCCGCTATCCCGAAGGATGAAAACTGATAAGATAGAATCGATTTTTATCCTTAATTCCATTTTAAACCTCTCTACAGACAGACAATATATTAACTGTGTATCTTATCGGACAAATAATAAGACACTTTTGCCTTTGCCTTGACTTTTCAAGAAAATCAATTGTATTTTACAACAAATCCTAAAAATATAATTTAGTGTCACAACATATAATCTTTGTTCCGGCAGCGCTTTGCGCCGCCGGGTTGCCCCCAACAATCTGGAGAACAATTATGCCTCATGTCATTGTTAAACTTTATCCAGGAAGATCTGAGGAACAGAAGACAAAACTTGCAGACGAAATAGTTAAAGACGTTATCGCCATTGCAAAGTGTGAAGAAAAATCTGTGTCTGTGGCTTTCGACGAAATTAAAAAAGAGGATTGGGCCGAAAAAGTCTATAAACCCGATATTCTCAACAGACAAGACATCCTTTACAAAAAGCCGGGATATAATCCTTTTGAATAAAACCGGTCAATCAGAAACTACTTTTTTATGTTTACAGGCAGATCATAACAGTGCCACTGGGACAGACTGCGTAAAGATAGCGGTTTTACGCAAAGGTCGTGCGAGTTTGGAAATTATTCAGGCCGCTGCTCACCGGTGGTCGTTAGATTTTATTTTTTTAATATGAATGCAAAATAAAAAAATAAGTGGATCTGCATTCGCGCAGCTACATAAAGCAATTGGTAGATAACGCCCCAAGGCAAAGATAAGGGTAGACACCAAAATAAGTTAATGTAGAAACGGATTTTAAAATATTTTCATTAAGATTAGGTCATCGCCGGCCTTCTTAACAATCAGGGAACATCCGTTGAAACGTATGGCACTCAAGGAAGATGCAAGTTAGCCTGCGTTTCTAGTGGAAAATAGAGCAGGTTTACCCAACGATCCATGGTTTTATAGCAAATCCGAAGGGAGCATTTGAATGAGCGTGACCGATAACGTGTTACCCGACGCTTTCCGGGCTAAGCTTTTCAAAACCCATGTACAAGGGGCCATCGTCCGGTCGGTTGGCTCTTTAACCATGTGGCTGTTCGCGCTGCTTGCTTTTTGTGTGGATGACATCCAGGCCTCTCATTTGATCGGAATCAGCTGCTCGATTCTGTTTCTAGTTTTGATCGGTCCCCCGACACTGCATATTCTCAAACGGATTGCTCGCAAAACCACCTACGCCAACTTCTCTCTTTTTATCAACATGTTGGAAGTCGTGGGGTATACAGCCGTTATTTATTCACTGGGAGGATACGAAGCCATCTACCTTACCCCTGTCTATGCCGCCTTAATTACCTATCTGGGGGCCATGGCGCCTCGCAAAGTGCCGTTTATTATCGCAGGCTTCAGCGCTTTTTGCTTTGGATCGATAGTGGTATTGGACGGTTTGGGCATCATGCCCAGTCTAAAAGTCGATACCCATTTGAATCCTTCACTAACGGCTCAATTTATTAGAAGTGCCGTAGTAATCGGTTTGCTTTTTATTGTCGCCTATATTTCTTCTTTTACGGCCGGCAAACTAAAACAAGTACGAAATCGACTTCGCCGGCAAAACAATGAGCTTACAAAAGCCTTAAAAGAGATCAAAACATTAAGGGGAATATTACCAATCTGCTCCTTTTGTAAAAAGATCCGAGATGATGAAGGCTACTGGGAACAGGTCGATGTCTATATTCAAAAACATTTACAAGCTGATATTAGCCATGGCGTTTGCCCTAAATGTGCCAAAGAACATTACTCTGATTTAGGCTTATGATTCTTGTTACTATTTTCACACCAAGGGAGCGTAACAATAGCTACCACAGCATAATATGCATATCCTTTGGTAAGTTAATACAAAATTTGACCTAACCCATCATTTAAGCGGGACTGGGAAAAGCTGTGCATAATTTATTGAGAGGTCGGGGAGTTTCTCATCGTTTAAAACGGAATATATTTATGGGAAACAGTATAGGTTCTTTCATTTCGACTGGGATAGAATTGAAATCCTCTTGAGTATAGGAGTAACAAATGTCTGCATATCTTGTAGGGCATATTTCAGTAAAAAATGACGAACTATGGCGGGAGTATGTGGAAGGAGTTCGTAAATCACTTTCTCCCTTTCAATCTAAGATTATTTTCAGAGGTCAGCTTGTTTCTGTTCTTGCCGGTAAACATGAGCACGATCTTGCCGTCGTAATCGAATTTCCTGACCATCCCACACTTAACGATTGGTATTATTCCGAAAAGTATCAGTCACTAATCCCTCTCAGGGAAAAGGCGGCTGATGTTGTAATCACGACCTACGAGGCTTAGTGTTTGTTTCCCCCATCCCTTAGGGCTACGGCGGCATATTAAAGAAGTATTTGTGATGGGCAATGGGAACAGGTTGCAAAATAATTTTCGTATAACAATGGCATGAAAAAGACCGCCTTAATATGTTGCACCTTTTGCTTCAGTAGAAGTGCAACCTCCGGACGCTGGTAATGTACAAATGGTTGGAGCTTTGCAGCGGACAAGCCGCTGAATGTATTGTTATGTAGCCGATGATCCTGACTCTGATCGATTCTAACAGGAGAAAATAAAAATGATTGATAAAACATCACAAAGAAGCGGTGAGCTTTTCAAATCTGGGTATTACTGAGCCGAAAGCGTCCTGCTTTCCGTGGCAGAAAGCAAAGGTATTGAATCAGATTTAATTCCGAAAATTGCTACTGGTTTTTGTTCGGGAATTTCAAGAACCTGTGGTATGTGTGGCGCAGTAAGTGGCGCTATTATGGCACTGAACTTATTCTATGGAAGAAATATATCCAGCGAATCACCTGAAACATCATACACCGCTGTTAGAAAACTACTGGACATGTTTGAAAGTAGATTTGGTACAACAAATTGTATGCAGTTAATAGGTTGCGATTTGGCTACTAATGAAGGACAAAGTACTTTTAAGTCAAATAATTTAATTGAGCAATGCAGGAATTATACCGAAGAGGCCACAAGAATGGTAATGTTAATAATCGAAGAAAAATCTAAATATTAGCAGAGCACAGAACACGTCACTATACTTTTTCCCATAAATATATATCCGACTTGCGGGTAGCTGCCCCGATCTGAATCTTGCTCTTGTTTCTCACTCCTGATTCTGTTAACCATCTTCAGTGTCACCCGCAAGCAGGTGAGTTCTTCTTTGGCCAAAAAAAGAGAAATGAAAAGACTATATATTATTAAAGTTGGTTCCACATTCCCCGCCATAGAGAAAACGTTTGGCGATTTTGATGCGTGGACGGCAGAGACGCTTGGGATGGTGGATGTTGAGATTTGTATTTTGGACGTCGAACACGGTGCCACACTCCCCGATGCTACAAAATGTGCGGGTGTCGTTATAACGGGATCACACTCGATGGTTACGGATGACATCCCGTGGAGTGTTAAAATAGAAAAATGGATACCGTCACTGCTGGAAGCCGGCACTCCTATTTTCGGCATCTGCTACGGACACCAACTCCTTGCTCGAGCCGCAGGTGGTCAAGTGGGATTCCATAAGTGCGGAAAAGAGATCGGAACCGTTGCAGTTCAGCTCCTTGCAGATTGCGCCGATGACATCCTGTTTCAAATGCTTCCACAGTCCTTCTTAGTTCATGCAGCGCATTCCCAGACAGTGCTACGCCTGCCGCCCGGTGCCACACGTTTAGCGGCCAATGCATATGAATCCAATCATGCCTTTCGCATTGGAGAAGTCGCATGGGGAGTTCAGTTTCACCCAGAGTATAATGCCGACATTATGCGATCGTACATCAGGGAGCTGTCAAACGAACTCGAATCGGAAGGGGTGGAGATTCCGCTGCTCCTGCGTGCAGTTGAAGAAACGCCGGTGGCAGCTAAAACACTCAGGAACTTTTCCCGTTTTGTGGAAGGCCGGCTGGCCAACAAGGCGAATGCAGGCGACGGATTATAGCCGGGCCTGATTCGCAAAGTTATGCCAGTGAATGATCTGGGTTAGAATTCAGAAATGATTGAGAAACAAAGGGAAATAAGTGGCATTTGTGAACTGAAGATCATAAATGGAAATTCCATTCTTATCAAATGTCCAAAATTTGAACTGCTAAGCTTAACCAAAGGGGAAAATACCAGTTTAAGCAAAGCAACCATTTGTATTGGAGAGAGCTTCAACCTGGCCGACGCTGATCATATATCGGAGACTTATCAATTGACCGGTATACGAGATGGTTCTGCGATATTTGAAGCAGAACTAACATTTACTGGCATAGGGATTCCTGAAGAAGAATGGACCAGGAAAAAAGTAATCTCAGTCAGTCCATACATATCCGCTTAATAAAAACATAACTCATGCTTGACCTGATCGCGAATTGACAGCGGTTGCAAAAACTGACGGATAGAGCGCCGTGGCTGAGAGCACAATGTCAGGCAATTTAAAATCTTACATGAATATGACTTCATACGGCATAGAAAAACTCGGCTTTGAAAAATGGTTTCAGGATAATGATGATTCTGGGGATTTGAATAGATTTGATATTGCAAGGGTGATGGCTGTTCATAAAGACAGCTACACGATCAATAATGGAGTAAACGATGTTTTTGCTGAGTTGATTGGAAAAATGGTTTTTAGTGCGGATTCTCCCATTGATTATCCCACGGTAGGGGATTGGGTCTTGGCCACTTTCTATGATGAAAACACCTTTTCAATCATTCATCATGTATTACCCAGAAAATCCCTGCTTAAAAGGAAAACACCAGGAAAAAAAGTTGATTTTCAATTGATTGCCGCCAATATTGATGTCGCATTTATAGTCCAATCTCTGGACACAAATTTCAATCTCAGGAGACTCGAGCGATATTTAGTGATGGTCAAAGAAAGCAATATCAAGCCAATCGTATTGTTAAGCAAAAGTGACCTCCTCGATAAAAAAGACATCGCAAACAGGGTCAAAAAAATCCACAAAATCATGCCATCTTTACATGTTCAGCCATTCAGTAATGAAAATGAATCCGGTTTGAAAAACGTAAAGGATTTTTTGACTCCCCGGCAAACATATTGTTTATTGGGATCTTCAGGTGTTGGCAAGACAACCTTATTAAACAATCTTATCGGTGAATCAGTATTTAATACAAAGACCGTTAGAGAAAAAGATGGTAAAGGCAGGCATGCCACAACCTATCGGCAATTGATAAGGTTAGATTGCGAGGCAATGTTGATAGACACCCCGGGAATGAGAGAGCTCGGTAATTTTTCTGTAGAAACCGGCATGAATGAAACATTTACGGAAATTACAAAGCTGTCCGAACAATGTCAATTTAATGATTGTACTCATTTAAATGAAAAAGGTTGTGCCGTTTTAAAGGCAGTGGAAAATGGGCAAGTGCCGGAGAAAAGATATCGAAATTATATAAAAATGAAAAAAGAATCCATTTATAATGAAATGTCATATTTAGAGAAAAGGCAAAAGGATAAACAGTTCGGAAAATTATGTAAAACTGTAATGAAGCACAAGAAATATAGAAGATAGCACCGAATAAGGCCATTTAATCCGGATACAAATTTCACTGCGCTTCATTTACATCGATTATTTGCAGCGTTAACCCACTGAGATAGAATAATGAAATTGTTACACAAGCTATATAGCCGAATAGTATTTTTTATTCTTGTGGTGGCAATTATTTTGGTGTGCAAGGAGTCCAGTTTGGCAGATATGTTAAAATATCAGAAATTTATAGAGAGGATATCAGAAGAAATTACAAATTTGAAGGAATCGTATCCTCAACTTAAAGAATTCTCAATCAAAAAGCACGCAGACATTGAAAATCTGAAGGTGGACTATAGTTACCATACCCATAAGTCTGATCGTACTGTCGGATGGACATCTGCAGTCCCCAATCCTGACCCAGATGGAATATGGTTTTACATCGACCTGCATGATAAGGATTCAACAGCACAAATACATACACAACCTGTAACAGGAACATCCCTTCGATTCGGAAATAAAAATGTTTGTTTCCTTATTCTCCAAGGTAAAGCAACTAAATCAGTGGCAGGTGAAATTGCATCGATCCTTGAAAAGAATGGTGCAAAAGATTAATAATATCGCTGGCCTAAAACCTGACCACAGCTCACCGCAAACCGCCAGGGTAATTGGCCTCCTGAAAATATTATAGTAATCTCATAAATATGTTCCGTTTTAAATGAGGAAACTGTCTGAGTCTAATAGAGATCGTTAAGAAAGAACCTAAGCGGAATATTGTCTATTCTTTAAGATAGTTGTAATACCAAAATTAATTCTAATATAGACGGTCTGTTCTTTCTTTACGATCTCTTACAGACGAGTTTTTCATCGTTTAAAACGGAACATATTTATGAGAAACGGTCGAAAAAAAACTCAGAAAATTTTTTGCGGTATAATCGAATATTTTCTACAATATCACTATCGCGGGTGTGGTCCGGGGCATCACTTACAAATTTGAACATCAAGCATTCTGTCTGAAAAATCCTGCATGCCTGAATCACCGACGCCCCCTCCATGTCCACAAGACCCGCAATTTCTGAAATCTTTTTGCGTTCTTCAGGATCCAGAACCGCTTTGTCACTGGTAGCGAGATTTGCCGTTTGAAATCCATTTAATATGGATGGAGTATGGATGTGGGGCTTTCCTGATTTAAATTCAGGCCGGTCAAATTCGAAAACCTTTACGACGTGAAATATCTCTCCGAGGGGACAGGAATAATCTGTTGCGCCTGCTGCCCCAAGGTTAAAGATACGGCCGGGTTTGAGCTTCTGGCAGGCATACGCGGTTGCCATGGCGGCATTTGCCTTGCCAATCCCTGAAAGAATCAAAAACATACGATTATTTTTATATAAGGAAAATGGTTTTTTCTCTACCTGCTCAAGGGGAATACTTTCGATGAAAGGTTTTGCCTCAAGCCTGGTTGCCATGACGATTACAGTTACAGGACTTTTTTCCACCTGGCCATCTCCTCAAGGGCTTTAATCGCTTTTCTGCCGGTATCTCCCAGCGATATGCTAAATTCGTTGACATACAGGTCTATATGCCCGTCAATCACCTGATCATCAAGTTCCTGGGCATGCAATTTCACAAAGTCTCTGGATGCATCCCTGTGTTCCAATGCGTATTGAATAGAATTTCGCAAAATAGTCCCGACTTCATTTTTCAAGGAAAGGGTTTTACTATCTCTTCTTATGGCAATACATCCCAACGGAATGGGGAGTGCTGTTTCTGCCTCCCACCATTTTCCAAGGTCGATTATCTCCACACAATCATACTGTGGATAGATGAACCTTCCTTCGTGAATAATAAGCCCGGCATCGTATCTTCCTTTTTTCACCCCTTCAAGTATAAGGTCAAATCGGACTGCTTCAATATTCTCTATTTCAGGGTTCCAAAGCTTTAATAGTAGATACGCGGTGGTATACTCACCTGGAATGGCTATTTTTGCCTTGGGTGTGATAAGATCAGACGATCTTCCCACCAGCAGCGGTCCGCACCCATATCCCAGCGCTGAACCGGAATCAAGGATCTCGTATTTTTCTTTTAACTTCAAATAGGCAAAAAATGAAAGTTTTGTGATAGGAAAAGTTTTAGCAAAGGCTTTTTGGTTTAAGACTTCCACATCATGCAAATGAGGGATGAAACGTACATCACCGGTATCCACACAATCATGCAGCATGGCATGGAATATAAATGTATCATTGGGACATGTTGAGAAAGCGGTGTCGAGTTTTGTCATTTATGATCCTTAATTATTTTTTTTTATTACCCTATATTGAGAATCCCGTTGAACCGGATTTTTCCCCGCGTTTTTAATTACTTCTACAAGTTCACCACTGTTGGTTCTTGTCCTTATCCCTGTTGCCTTTACAACGACCTCTTCCATCAGCACACCGCCCATGTCATTGGCACCCATGGCCAGGGCGATCTGTGCAAGCTTAAGGCCCTCTGTCAGCCATCCGGCCTGAATATAAGTTATATTGTCCAGAAATATTCTGGCGATTGAAACGATTTTTAGATACTCAATGCCTGTTGCAGGAAGAATATTTTCCATACGCGTGTTTGAAGGAGAAAACGACCAGGGGATAAAGGCTCGTAAAATTCCGGTTTGATCCTGAATATCACGAATCACCTTAAGATGTTCTATCTTCTCTTCATCGGTTTCTCCCATACCGTAAGTCATCGTTGCCGATGATTTCATTTTATTGCGCCAAAGACAAACGATGACTTCACACCACTGATTTTTCGTGATTTTGTTCGGACTTACATTTTTACGTATTCGATCAACGAGCAGATCCGATGCCCCGGGAACCGAATCAAGACCGGCTTCCTTCAGTGCCTTTACCACAGCATCGACGGACAATGAACTTTTTTGAGACATATGTATAATTTCCGCCGGTGAAAATGAGTGAAGATAGATTTGGGGAAAGCGCTTTTTTACCGCCTTTACCATATCAATATATTTATTCAGACCGTACTCCGGATGAAGCCCGCCCTGCAGCATAACCTGCGTGCCTCCGGAAGCGATGAGCTCTTCTATCTTTTTAAAAATATCGTCATGGGTCAGCTCGTACGATTGAATAAGGTTTGCCCTGGCATGGAAAGCGCAGAAAGCGCATGCGGCTTCGCAGATATTGGTAAAGTTAATAATCCGATCAATAATAAACCCCACCTCTTCCTTGGGGAATATTAATTTTCTCCTCATATCACCGGCCATGCCCAGATCGATGATGTCCCAGGAAAATAGTTCAAGAGCCTCTTTGGAGGTGATCCGTTCCCCGTCGTATATTTTGCGATACAGGTCGCTGTTTTGGTGGATGTTTTTCATGTTTCTATCATTGTTAAGACGGTATACTGTTTGTCATAAATATATTCCGTTTTAAACGATGAAAAACTCGTATATAAGAGAATCGTAAAGAAAGAACAGACTGATCATATTATAACTGATTTTAGTATTAGAACTGGTTCAACAAACTGACAATATTTCGCTTGAGTTCTTTCTTAACGATCTCTAATACACTCAGACAGTTTCCTCATTTAAAACGGAACATATTTATGACAACTACTCTCTTAGCGTCTAAGGGTTTTGAAACCGCTTCTAATCAATATCCAAGTACTCTATTTTTGAAACCTTTTTAATCAGGCCCATCTCACCTGCAACCGAATAATAAAACATCAGCGCATTTTTTAAATCTTCAGAAAATTCAAATTGCAAACGGTCGTAATAACTACTGATGTCATAGACAATATCCGGGTACTTCTCCCTGGCTTTTGCAATGACCAAATCCTTTTCCTTTAAAAGGCTGCTAAGTGAGCTGTGATATGATGAAACAACAGCTTTGATTTGGGTTATATTTTTTTCAACAATACTTCTTCTTACCGCAAATACCGCAAAAACAACCGGAAAACCTGTTTTTCTCAGCCACAGATCTCCAAGGTCATAAATATAGGGAGCAGGTTCAGAAGTATTGACCATGGCATCATTTCCTATCACCAGAGCTGCATCCATACCTTCCAGTACAGGTCGCGGAACTGTGGGAACATAGGTCGGCTTTGCCTTATAATAGTTTTCAAGCAGGATTTTAAGAAGCACGACAGATGTATGGGATGCGCTGGTAAGCCCAATTTTTCTATGATTCAGATCTTCAATGGGAACCCGGCTAGTGAGAATGACCGACCCCACATATCCCACAGAACTTAGGCAAAATTGCGGAAGCACCATCACTTCATTTGCCACATCAGCACATGTGGCCGAAGAAATGGGGCTCATATCGAGCTCTCCATCAGTCAACATCTGATTCAAAATGGCAGGATAGCGTGAGACAATCTTTACTCCATGGACAGGCTTTTTTTCAAAGAGGTGAAAATAAAAGGGATAACAGTTGAGATAGTCGATATAGCCTAAATTCATTCAATTTCCTTTTACAGATTTATCATTTTGTTGTTTTGTACCTAAAATTTCCAAAACCTGCTCGTTGTTATTATAAAAACCGTTTCTGATTAATTGGGGTCGGGGAGTTTTTTCCTCAACAGCTTTATTGGTGAACCTTTGGCTTTTTAATGATTATCGTAGGTTCGTCAGGGGGATCACCCATTTGCCCGTATAACCCTTAACAATCATATCGAGAAACTGACGGACGGTCCGCCTGAGGCGGACTTAAATTAGATTTGAGCCAGCCCCAGCAGACAAATTC
>CAJHXW010000041.1_pt1 | contig 14014 bp, 12 predicted proteins | sample 9198581 | NCBI WGS metagenome assembly CAJHXW01 (sample SAMEA7708328, study PRJEB35096) | sediment metagenome | biome: marine neritic benthic zone biome [ENVO:01000025]; feature: sediment [ENVO:00002007]; material: shallow marine sediment [ENVO:03000034] sea grass bed [ENVO_01000059] ...
GTCGATGACGAAGAAACGTTGTTGTTGATTATTGCCAGCCGGTTCAAAAAATACCCCGACCGTTTTACCATATTTACCGCTAGAAACGGCAAAGAAGCGGTAAAGATATTAGAGACCGAAAACATAAACATAGTTGTCACCGATCTCAATATGCCGGAGATGTATGGCTTCGAATTGCTGATTTACATGGACAAAAACTTTCCTTCCATCCCGGTCATTGTCAACAGCGCTTACTGCACGCCCGAGGTACAGTTAAAACTTGATGCCATCGGAACCATAAGGATTTTGGACAAAGCGGTGGATTTCGACCTGTTACTGGAAGCTGTCATGCAAGAACTCGAAGACCACCTATCCGGCTCCATTAGCGGAATATCCACCAGCGGTTTTCTCCAGCTTATCGAAATCGAGCAAAAGACATGCCTGCTGGAAGTGCAGAGTGCAGGGCAGGCCAAGGGATACCTTTACATCGTCAAGGGAGATCTTTACGATGCCTCGTGTGGTGATCTTTCCGGTGAGGATGCCGCATACAAGGTCATCGGATGGCGCAAGGTGCAGCTTTCCCTGAAAAAGCTTCCCACAAATAAAATACAAAAGCACATCGAAAAGAATACAATGGCGGTGGTCATGGAGAGTCTGAGTAGAGCAGACGAGAGTGAAATAGCTATGAAATCACAATCGGATGCGCCTGAAGAAACAGCTCCCAAAAGTTCGGTAAAAACTAAGACGGCAGTGACGTCAGAGTTCATTCAGCCAGCTCTGGAAACCAATGACGGCATAGAGGGTTCTCTACCCTCCGAAGAAGAAGATACGTTTTCACGTGAAATGACGGATATTCTTGCCGTGTTCAACGAGTCAAGTAAACCGGAAAAACAACACAAGACATCTAAAAGAGGAAAGTTTTCTTCGGCGATCGCTGGAGGTGAAGGCGATACCTCAATACCGTCCAACCGTATTCCTTTGACCGAAAATTCCAGACAAAAGACCGCCCGGAAGACCGTGGAGCAGATTGGTATGGTCCGCGGGGTGTCGTCTAACGACATGAGTAAAATGCTCAAATTTGCCTTGGAAAGGATCCGTATCATTCTAAACGCTGAGGCAGGGAATGTGTACTTGAGAGAAAAAGAACAAATGAAAATCGCCATGGCATCCGATGCGAAGACTCGATCGATAAAGAAAGTGCCGTTTAAAGTCGGCCAAGGCATTGCAGGCCGCGCGGTGGCTATGGGTAAGGCCATCATGCATAACGATGCTGAAAAATTGTCCCGGTTTTATCGCGAAATTGACCCTCAGACGGATTATATAGTCCGATCGGCCCTCTGCATTCCCTTTTTGTCCCAGGGGGAGATTATCGGAGTCGTTGAGGTACTCAATAAAATCGAAGGCAACTTCGATGCCGAAGACGAAAAGATCCTAACGCCAATCTCGGTCGCCATTGGTGAAGCATTGCACCACTTCCAAACCAACAACCCCACACCGAAAACGTCCGCCTGAAACTCGCTGCCGGACCCGATTCCGCAGCTTGCCTTAGAAATTGAGAAAAAACAATGTGTAAAGCTTGCAATAACCGTCTGCACTGGTCTCGTTTCACGGTGGGCCTGTTATCTGCAAACCATGCTTATCAAATAGGTCATATAAAAACGTTATTTAAAGCGAGTCTGTGTACGTATAACTTAGCTTCTTGACACACCTGCCACATTTTACTATATGTTGTTAAACAATTGACTTCAATCGAAATAATTTTATCTATGGAATCCATCGCCTAAAAGGAAAAATTATGAAAAAGCTTATTTATGGTGTTGTGTTTACTCTGATTTTCAGCCAGGCGGCTGTTGCAGACGACAGAAAGGATGCCGAAAAAACATTAAAAGGCAAGCTTGAATCTGTCATTGTTGTTCTGGAAAAAAAGAATATGGATCAACAGGCGAAGAAAAAAGAAATTGTTGAAATTGTAACACCCATTTTCAACTTTTCATTAATGTCCAAGCTGACCCTGGGCAAAAAACACTGGCCGGGCTTAACAAAGGATCAGAAAAAAAAATTTATAGCCCTTTTTACAAAACGCCTGAAAGATTCCTATCTTGATAAAATGATGCTTTATACGGATGAGAAGATTGAATATAAAGAGTCTGTTCAAGTTGGGAAAAAAGTTCAAATCCCAACCGTACTGACATCAAAAGATAGTAAAATATCGATGATTTACAAACTTTACAAATCAAAGCAGGGATGGAGGATTTACGACATTGAGATACAGGGTGTCAGCCTCATATCCACCTATCGTTCTCAGTTTGACGAAATTCTGAGAAAAAAATCGGTGGATGACCTTCTTGCAAAACTGGAAAAACCGGAAAACAAATAAACCACTTTACCCTTCAGATACTATTACCAAGCCATTAAAATGATTAAATTTCATTCTATACCCACATGGTTTTTCGATAAAGTCATCCTTGAATATCCAAAACTAATCATCATCTGTTTTCTGGTCGTAATATCTTTTCTCGGATACAAGGCAAAGGACTTTACGCTTGATGCTTCAGCTGAAACTCTGGTTTTGGAAGACGATAAAGATCTTCGTTATTCGCGCCTAATCAATTCACGCTATGGTGAGAATGATTTTTTGTTTGTGACCTATACGCCTAAAGATGACCTGTTTTCGGATAATGCGCTTGCAAAACTTAAGCGGCTTCGGGACGAATTACGGAAGCTAAAATCCGTATCGTCTGTTGTTTCGATACTCGATGTACCTTTACTGGAAAGTCCCCCTGTCCCGATCAAAGAGCTGGCCTCCAGTGTCCAGACTTTAGAATCGCCCACAGTTGATAAAAGACTGGCAAAAATCGAGATCAGCGAAAGCCCCATATACCAAAATCTGCTTATCAGCCCTCATCTTAAGACAACCGCACTGCAGATTAACTTTCCCATTGATAAAATCTGGCGGGATTTGCTGACTCGTCGCAATCGGTTCCGGGAAAAGCAGGCCAAAGGTTCGCTTTCGGCTGCTGAAAAGGCTGAATTTGAAATAGTCACCCGGCAGTTTCAAAACCACCGGGACAAAATGAGAGAAAGCAGGCATAAAGATATTAATAGAATCCGTGCAATTATGGACAACTATCGCCAGGATGCAAAGCTTTTCCTGGGAGGGGTCAGCATGATTGCAGATGACATGGTTAGTTTTATAAAAAACGATCTTAAGATATTCGGTATCGGTGTGTTCTTTTTTTTAATCGTCACTTTAAGTGTTATTTTCAGAAAATTGCAATGGGTTATACTGCCCATGCTTTGCTGCGGTTTTTCTGCCATCTCGATGATGGGACTCCTTGGTTTGTTCGGTCTGGAAGTTACAGTGATATCTTCTAATTTTATATCCCTGCAGCTCATTATCACTATGGCTGTAACCATTCATCTCATCGTGCGATACCGGGAACTTTTACAGAAAAACCCTGAAGCCGACCAGAGAGAGCTTGTTTTGGATACCGTCCGTTTAATGTTAAAGCCCTGTCTTTATGCCGGCCTGACAACCATTGCCGGCTTTGGCTCACTATTGATGTGTAATATCCTGCCGGTCATCACTTTTGGCTGGATGATGATTGCGGGTATTACGCTTTCTTTATTTGTCACATTTATGCTTTTCCCTGCCGGTGTATTGCTGCTTAATAAAGAGACTTTTACGTCCAAATTCAATGTTAAATTCTCGTTAACATCGATCCTGGCGAAATTTACTCAGGGGCATGGCTCTCTGATAATGGTTATAAGCAGCATTGCCTTTATAATAAGCGCCATGGGGATTTTACAACTTGTTGTTGAAAACCGCTTTATCGATTATTTTAAGCCCACCACCGAAATATACCAGGGGATGAAGGTGATTGATCGATATCTCGGTGGCACCACCCCTTTAGATGTGATCGTTGAAATTGAAAAACCTAAAAGCCCTATGCCGCCGGAGTCATCACCCAGTACTTCAAAAGACACATCAAAAGAAAATACGGAGAGTACAGATGAATTTGACGAATTTGATGAATTCGATAAGGCTATAGACGATGATAAATACTGGTTTACTTCCGAAAAGATGGACCAGGTAAAAAAAATTCATGATTATCTTGACGACCTGCCGGAAACCGGTAAAGTCCTGTCCCTTGGAACCATGATGAGGATTGCGGAAAAGCTGAACAGCGGCAAGCCTCTTGATAATTTTAAACTGGCATTGCTATACAGCGAACTGCCTGACGAATTTAAAAACATCGTTCTTAAACCTTACGTGTCGGTGGAAAATGATCAGGTCCGTTTTTCAATTCGTATTGTCGATTCAGAAAAATCATTAAAACGAAACGAGCTTCTAAAAAAGATTCATAACGATCTGATTGGCAAACTTGGTTTAAAAGAAAAGAATGTTCATATAACCGGCATGCTGGTTTTGTATAATAATATGCTGCAAAGCCTGTTTAATTCACAAATCCTGACCCTGGGGATAACTGTGCTGGCGTTGATGTGCATGTTTTTGATTCTGTTTAGATCAATTAAAATAGCTCTGATTGCTATTTTTCCTAACCTGCTTTCCATCGGTGTGGTCCTGGGATTTATGGGCTGGATGAAAATTCCCCTTGACATGATGACCATTACCATTGCTGCGATAAGTGTCGGGATTGCCGTTGATGACACGATCCACTATATCCACAGGTTCAAACTGGAGTTTAAAATCGATCAAAATTACATCAAGGCTGTTCATCGCTCCCACGGAAGCATTGGTTATGCCATGTATTATACATCACTAACGATCATTATCGGTTTTTCAATCCTGGTTCTGTCTAATTTTATTCCCAGTATTTATTTTGGTCTGCTTACAGGGCTTGCAATGCTTATTGCCCTGCTTGCCGCCCTGACGCTGTTGCCCCAATTGATAGTTCTTTTCAAACCTTTTGGGCCGGAACCAATATATGAATAGAACCCCTTTAACACAGGCGCCAAGACTTGATGGCGCCGTAAAATCTCATATACCTCCGTTAAAAAGCAGCGGGATAAAAAGGCGTAGCGATTTTTTAGGGACGAAATTATACATATAGTATGTTAAGTTCCTGAAAAATAGCTACAATGCAGTAGATGAGCCTTTTACGACACCATTAATGTTTAAAACTTCTCTGCCCGGTATATACCATTGTAACGCCTGCTTCGTTGCATGCTTCGATAGACTGGTAGTCGTTTCCAGAACCGCCCGGCTGGATGACGGATGTAATGCCTTCTTGTATTCCCACATCCACGCCGTCCCTGAAAGGAAAAAATGCATCGCTGACCATAGCAGCACCGATCAATCCGCCTTTTTCTTTGGCCACCTTTGAATCGATCCCTTCCTTTTTATCCTGATCCTTTAGTTCATTATAGGGAATGGCATACATTTCAAAACAATAACGATCCGCAAGTTTTCGGTATGCCTTATCTCTGGCAATCTCAGCAACCCCTACCCTGTCCTGTTCACCAGTTCCAATTCCAACAGTTACCTGGTCTTTAACATAAATAACGGAATTTGACGTAATCCCTGACTCAACCAGCCAGCCGAAAAGTAAATCATCATATTCCTGCTGGGTGGGTTCCCTTTGAATTTTATATGTTTTTCCCTTATAATCACATTCAGCAAGGCTAAGATCGTTTTTATTCCTGGCTTTGGGAACAAATGACCACTGGACAATCACACCACCATCTATCAGGCTTTTAAATTCCACGCTTCTTTGACCCACAAAGTTCTGAAGTCTGTTTATGTTATCAATCCGAACAATTCTCAAGTTTTTCTTACTGGCAAAAATATCCATCACGCCTTCTTCAAAATCAGGAGCAACCACAACTTCTGCATACTGCTTAGAGATTTCTTCTGCCGTTTCCCTGTCAACCGGTCTGTTAAGGGCAATACATCCCCCAAAAGCGGCTATTCTGTCCGCCATATTTGCCTTGTTATAAGCATCAGTCAGAGAATCCGACCTTGCAACACCACAGGGGTTATTGTGCTTAACAATAACAACCGTAGGCTTATCTACAAAATATCTAAGAATGTTGAGCGCATTATCTGCATCGGTTAAATTTGTCTTGCCTGGATGCTTACCGGATTGTAAAAGCTCAATATCTGAAGCCAGAAACCTGCCCGGTTGAATCGTCTCGGTCTGACCTAAAACCAAGTTGCCGTTAATAAGCCTGAAAAGAGCCGCTTCCTGTCCGGGATTTTCGCCGTATCGCAATCCCTTATTTATATTATCTACAGTCCAGATGACTTTTTCGTAAAAAAGCGTCTGCCGGTTGTCTCCGTCAACAAAGCTTATTTCCATATTAGGTGGAAAGTGGTCATCCATAATGGTCTTGTACATTTTCTTTAAATCTTCAGCCATTTTTATTTCTCCTTATTTTAATTGATAATTGAAAATGGATAATGGTAAATTATTTTCTTGTTTTACTTGTCTTAATGATTGCAACTAAGAGTTTTATCAATTCCTCTATATCTCCTTTAATAGTTTCATATTCTTCTTCTGAAATAAAATCAGTATGAAACAATAATTGTATCCAATAATCGGTTTCATTTGCCTCTTTTAAAGAAATTGATAATTTATGAATAAAACCCGCCTTGCTTTCAGCATGCTCTGCCTCTCGAGTTAATGCTCCAATAGCAGTACCGGAACGAAGTAATTGTTTTGAAAAACAAATTCTTTTTTCTCTTCAACCAAATACTTATATAATTTCACAATCCCAATGGCAAAAGCAAAACTTTTATCTTTTGCCACATTCTCTTTCATAATTTTCCATTTTCAATTCTCAATTATCCATTATAATCATAACAACCCTTAACATCTTCATAGCTTTTATCGGCCAGGAAATCGGCAATTGTTCTGTCATAAACGGCGGTATGTTCAAATGCCTTTTGCGCCAGCCTGTATCTGAGCTTAAGTGATGTTGATCGGTTACTTTCCTTCATATGGGATAGAATCATTTCATAGTCCAAAGGATCAACCACCGATGCCACCCTGATGAAGTTTTTAGCGCTGGCTCTGATCATGCAGGGCCCTCCAATATCTATATTGCCCCTGGCCTGTTCAGGCGTTACATCCGGTTTTGAAATCGTTTCTTTAAATGGATAAAGATTGACTATAACCATGTCTATGGGAACACTGCTTGTCCTTTTCAGATCTTGACTGTGAGAGTCATTGTATGTCTCGGTTAAAAGGCCAAGATATATTTTAAAATCGAGTGTCTTTACCAGACCTCCCTGGGTCTCCGGCTGGCCGGTGTACTCTGAAACCTGCGTAAGATAAGATCTATAATCTTCCCCAAGAATCTCTTTAATTCTGCTGAAAGTGCCACCGGTTGAAAAAATCTTTATTTCAGGATTTATACTGATAAGCTGTGGAATCAATACATCAAGACCGTTTTTGTCCGATACACTCACAAGCACATTTTTTACCTTTACAAGATCATCTGTTTTTTGAACCACGTTAATACTCATAACTTTTACCTTTCGCCTCCATGCTCTTTTAAAAATCGATTAAAAAATTCCTCCATGAACGCATGACGTTCATCTGCCATTTTCCTGCCTTCTTTTGTTAGTATCCGATCCCGGATTTTGCAGAGCTTGACTTTATACTCCCTGTAACCCGTATCATCAATCGAATACGAACTTGTATTTTCTATATTCATCTTTGGATTATGAAGCATGGCTCCCACTTCACCGGCAAAGAGGAATGCCCTTGCCACTCCCACAGCACCGATTGCATCAAGTTTGTCCGCATCGAATAATACTTTGGCTTCTTTTGTCTTTGGCCTGTGGTTGCCTCGGAATCGATGGGATCTTATGCAGTGAATGATATTTTGCTTTTGATTTTCTGAAAAGGGTAGTTTATCTACAATGGGCTTTGCCATCTGAGCGCCCTTTTGAGCATGACAGACTTCACCGTTGGAATCATCCTGGGATGCCCGGCCGATATCGTGCAAACATGCGGCAATGAGAAGCACATCCATATCAACACCTTCAGCTTTGCCGATGCGGTCACACAACCTACAGACTCGAAGTGTATGCTCCCAATCATGACTCCCACGGGCATTGGTAAAAAGCCCCTTTGCTATTTTCTGTATTTCATTAAGCACATCATCAGCCCAGTTTATAATGTTTTTTAACATCCTGACGAATTTTCCAGGTGCATGACATGCCTTGAGGAAAAGTGACAAGATCTCCTTTTTTCATTTCAACCGGGTCTCCGCCATCCGGTGTGACAACCACATCACCTTCAAGAAAATAGCATGTTTCATCCGAGTCGTAAGTCCAGGGAAATTCCGACATTTCCTTAGTCCAGATCGGCCAGTTAAAAATGCCATCATCCTGCAAACGCTTTAAGTCGAGATTTCGTTCGACTTTGATTTCACTCATATTTACCTCCTAACCAGGGTACGCCTGAAAAAAAATTAGTATCACGAAATCATGAAAAAGATTGATTTAAAATATCGTTGAAAAATAAATGGCTCCAAACATCTCTTATTTTACAAAACTACCATTACTATTATCAAAAAATAAATTCAATAAACTTTCTCCACCACATTACTCCACCAATTTTTTAAATACACTTGACCTCTTAACATTTATGAATTATTATAAAAATTATCTGTAAATATTATTTTTTTCTTGACATCTATTGATTATTGTAGTTTTATTAATAAATAGTGGAGAAAAGTGGCTATATATGGAGAAACTTTTTAAAGATCGATGATGGTAATTTATGTTTAGAGGCAGTTCCACCCACACAATAGATTCAAAAGGACGGGTCATTATTCCAGCCCGATTCCGTGACGTCATAAAGGTCGGAAATTCTAACAGCCTTATGGTTTCAGGGCTGGATAATTGTCTGATGGCCTACCCCATTGATGAATGGCATAAAATAGAATCAAATATTGTATCAATGGCTGAAAAAAGCAGCACTTTGCGACGTTTCAGAAGGACTTTTATCGGCGGAGCATCTGAATGCCCATGTGATAAGCAGGACCGGATTCTAATACCCCCTTTATTAAGACAGTACGCTGGTCTTAAAAAGAATATTGCCCTCGTTGGTGTACTTACCCATTTTGAAATCTGGTGCTTGGAACAATGGGAAAAAGAAAACATGGCAATGGAAAAAGATATGAAGAATGAAGAGGTCAGAAAAGAAATAGCAGGGTTAGGACTTTGATCCCATGCAATATAATCATATTCCTGCAATGCCAGTTGAAGTGGCCTTTTACCTCAACTGTAAACCGAAAAAAGTCTATGTGGACTGCACCCTCGGAGGCTGCGGCCATGCTATGGATATTTGCAGGAAAATTGCTCCGGACGGCCTGCTTATCGGCATAGATCAAGATATTGACGCAATTAATCATGCAAGAATAAAACTTAAACCGTATGCATTAAATATCCGTCTATTTAATGATAATTTTACAAATCTAAAAGCAATTCTTTCGCATCTAAATCACTTCAGCAGACGGCATTTTACTCGACCTCGGACTTTCACTTTACCAACTCGAATCAAGCCGTCGTGGTTTCAGCTTTAAAACAAACGAGCCTTTAGATATGCGGATGGACATAAAATCGGACATTAAAGCCGAACAGATTATTAACAAAGCAAGTGAAGAAAGCCTTAAAAAAATTTTTTTCGATTTTGGCGAAGAGCGCAGGGCAAAACAAATTGCCCGAAAAATAGTAAAAGTAAGAAAAGATAAACCGATTAAGACAACTGGACAGTTAGCTGAAATCGTAGTCGGTCTCACTAAAAAAGGGAAATTTGCGTATCAAAAAATACATCCGGCTACCAGGGTCTTTATGGCACTAAGGATCGCCGTAAACAGAGAACTGGAAAGACTGGAAGCGTTCATGGAAAATGTCGCTGACTATTTGAATCCTGGCGGGCGGCTGTGCGTGTTGTCCTTTCATTCTCTTGAAGACCGGATAGTAAAACGCAAAATAAAAGTTTTGGAAAAAGGATGTATCTGTCCACCACAGTTTCCTAAATGTGTTTGCCATAAAAAAAGTGTTATGCGCTCTTTGACGAAGAAAGTGGTACGACCGACTAAAGAAGAAATTGCAAAAAATCCTATGGCCAGGAGCACGAGGCTAAGGGCGGCAGAAAGAATATGAAACCTTTGAAAAAGGCAGCCGTTTACGGCAGCATGAAAGCCAAGTCTCTATTTTCTAATTTCAGTGTTCTGTGAACGCTTATACGTTATTATGAAAAAAGATACTCGACGGATAAAAAACACCAGAACCTGGATAGTTTTATTGTTTGTTTTTATTGGACTGCTTCTGGTTTACACCTGGATCAGAATTCAGTGCGTTCAGGTAGGTTATGAAATATCAACGGCTGTAAAAATAAGCGAAAAGCGTATTGCTCGCAATAATAACCTTAAAATCGAACATGCGTACCTGAAATCTCCGGAGCGTATTGCAAAAAAGGCAAAAGAAACCCTGGGTTTAATAATGCCGACAGCAAAACAAGTAATTGTAATTCCATGAAATCAAATGAAAAAAGACATATAAGATTTCGCCTGGTTTTGGTTATTTTTATTTTTTTTATATTATTTACCACTATAGGTGCCAAAGCCGTATATTTGCAAGTCTTTTGCGGTCCATGGCTGGCCCAAAAAGCAGCCGACCAGTATGAAAGATCTTTTGAACTGGCAGGAAACCGCGGAACAATATTCGATACTAACCTTGCGAAGATGGCTGTGAGTAATCGTGCAATATCCATTGCAGCCTATCCTGCACAAATAAAAAATCCGGCAAAATCGATAAAAGCACTTTCACGTATTTTGAAAATCGAAAAGAAAGTACTAAAAGAAAAACTTTTCCGCAAAAAACCGTTTGTATGGATCAAACGCCAGTCTTCACCTAATGAAACAAAAGCAGTCAAAGCGCTCAAGCTTGAAGGAATCGGCTTTATTCCCGAGTACAACCGATTTTATCCCAATAAAAAACTGGCTGCCCAAGTGGTCGGGTTTACCGGCACAGACGGCAACGGCCTGGAAGGAATCGAATTTTATTATGACACATATTTAAAAGGAGCTAAGGGGGACTTTACGGTCTTAAAAGATGCATTTGGCAATAGATTCATTTCAGATAAAAAAAATGTTCCCGATAATAACGGAAAGAATATTATACTTACAATAGACAAAACCATTCAGTACATAACCGAAAAAGCTCTGGAAGAAACCGTAACATCTTTTTCAGCCAAGTCCGGAATGGCTGTCGTAATGGCGCCAAAAACAGGGGCTATGCTCGCCATTGCGCACTACCCTTTTTTCAATCCGAATTCTTTCAAATACTTTAACCGGGAACTGTGGAGAAACAGAGCGATAACCGATCCCTTCGAGCCTGGATCAACCATAAAAATTTTCAGTGCTGCCGCTGCAATAGAATCCGGGGGATCATCACCGAATACCATCTATTTCTGTGAAAACGGCGCTTACAGGATAGGAAGGAAAACAATTCATGATAATGCATCACACGGGTGGCTCTCTTTACAGCAAATTATCAAATATTCGAGCAATATAGGCGCTGTAAAAATCAGTGAAATTATTGGGCCCGAGCATCTTTATAATACACTGTGGAATTTTGGTTTTGGAACAAAGACTGGAATCGACTGTCCGGGGGAAACTGCAGGCAGTCTTGCCCTTTATAAGCATTGGACAAAATTAGATGCCGGTGCAATTTCGTTTGGCCACGGTATTTCAGTATCTGCTGTTCAACTTATCGCAGCGGTATCAACAATCGCAAATGATGGAATACTGATGAAACCCTATCTGGTAAAGGCCATCACAGATAAAAATGGAAGATATATACATCGCTTCAAACCGCGCAAAACAAGAAGAGTCATTTCAACCAGTACAGCGAAAGAAGTAGCAAAAATAATGGAAACCGTAATTACCAGAAACGGGACAGGGACGCTGGCCGCACTTGAGGGATATTCGGTCAGCGGCAAAACAGGAACTTCCCAGAAAATTGGTAAAGAGGGAACTTACGCCGAAGATAAATATATAGCCTCTTTTGCAGGATTTACACCTGCAGAAAACCCTGAAATAGCTATCCTGGTGCTAATAGACGAACCTGTCGACAAGTATTATGGTGGGATTGTTGCGGCTCCTGTGTTTAAAAAAATTGCCCATGAAACTCTCAATCACATGAACATATCCCCCACAATTGAATTAAATAAATTGACTCTTTCAATAAGAAAAGAGGTCAGCGGGTGAAACTTTCCGGGATACTTAAATCCGTCAAAATAAATAGTATTTACCATACAGGTGAAGGGGCTGCAAAAAAAGGAGATTTCTGGCAGAATTCAAATCATGATCCTGATATCAGCTCGCTGCACTACAGGGCACAGGACGTTCAGCCTGGCGGGTTATTTGTTGCCATAGCGGGACTTCTCGCGGATGGTCATGATTTCATTGACCAGGCGCGTATCAGAGGCGCACGTGCAATTGTATCACAGAAACCGGTTGGACCTGATCATTCAGTCACTCAAAATATTAGTCAGATTAAAGGTAAACAGATTCAAAATGACTTAACAGTAATTGAAGTGGATAATTCCAGAAAAGCGCTTGCCGGGATATCGGCAGCCTTTTTCCAAAATCCGTCAGAAAAACTGAATATAATCGGAATAACCGGGACAAACGGAAAGACAACCACAGCATATCTTATTGAAAGTATGCTGTCTGCCGCCGGATTAAAAACAGGAGTTATCGGGACGATAAATTACCGATATATGGGAAAGGTATTTGAAAACCCTGTAACCACACCCGAATCGCTGGATTTACAGAAAATCCTTGCCGAAATGCTGAAAGAGGGAGTGACCCATGTTGTTTTAGAAGTATCTTCCCATGCCATTGACCTCTTCAGAGTTGAAAACTGCTTCATTGATACGGGCGTATTTACAAATCTAACACAGGACCATCTTGATTATCATGGAGATATGAATTCTTACTGGCTTTGTAAAAAAAGAATGTTTACAGAATACCTGTCTTCAGGGCCTAAAAAAGACCGTGCTTTTGCTGTAATCAATCGCGATAATCCAAAAGGACAGGAGCTTTTCAATATGTTCCCTGTCCGCGGCATTTCCACCGGGCATTCAGCAGATAATATGATACGGCCGAACATGATTAAACACGACTTAAATGGTATTGCAGGAAGCATTTCAGCGCCTGCCGGAAACTTCAATTTCACGTCGCCGTTGGTGGGAAAGCATAATATAGAGAATATTCTCTCTGCCACGGGAGTGGGGATAGCCTGCGAGCTTTCTTTAGACAATATCAAATCCGGCATAGAAAATGTTTTCTTCATACCCGGACGTCTTGAAAGAATTACTCAAAATAATGGACGTTTTGTATATGTAGATTATGCCCATACTCCAGATGCTCTGGGCAATGTATTGACTTCTTTAAGAGCAGTTTCGGATAAAAAGATAATTTGTGTGTTCGGATGCGGGGGAGACAGGGACAGAGAAAAGCGGCCGCTTATGGGCGAAATAGCCGGAAGACTTTGCGACCTGGCAATAGTTACATCGGATAATCCTCGGACCGAAGATCCTGAAAAGATTATCGAGCAGATTCTTTCCGGATTAAAAAAAACATGCAACCATGAGTACAGTCTGTCCAGCCTTAAAATCGGTTTTGACAAAAAGGGATATGTCATAGAGCCGAACCGTAAAAGTGCAATAAAGCTGGGAATTGCTGTTTCCCGCCAGGGAGATACCGTTCTTATCGCAGGGAAGGGTCATGAAACCTATCAGATCCTTGGGAACAAAACAGTTTCTTTTGACGATAGGAAAGAAGCAAAACAAGCTCTCTTAACTGAAGCCAAATGCGTAAAACAGCATAATAAAGGAAATCCGAAAGCTAAAAATGACAATCGATTACGATGGAAAACGGCCGATATTCTAAAAGCAACAGGTGGAGAACTTATATATGGCGATTTAAATGACCAATTTTCGGGTATTGGTATTGACTCTCGCAGTATTTCATCAGGCGAGCTGTA
>CAJHXW010000048.1_pt1 | contig 13920 bp, 13 predicted proteins | sample 9198581 | NCBI WGS metagenome assembly CAJHXW01 (sample SAMEA7708328, study PRJEB35096) | sediment metagenome | biome: marine neritic benthic zone biome [ENVO:01000025]; feature: sediment [ENVO:00002007]; material: shallow marine sediment [ENVO:03000034] sea grass bed [ENVO_01000059] ...
CAAGGCCAAGGGCCAAGTCATTTCTATGAATCCGGCAAAATGGTTGCGATTGATAAAAGTGCCGCGGGCACTACCCATATATGCTTGAACGTAGTCCACCCACAGTACCCCCATTGTAGGCACCAGGGCCTGTATCAGGCCGTAAACCGCCTCAAAAAAGGCGACGCTCATCATGACCAAAACCATACGCTTCAGAAACTTAACATCGGCACATAATTTCCGAACCGCAATAAAATAAAGGCAAAGGCTTAACAAGAATACCCACCAGGAAAGCGCAACCAGCGGGGAGTAACTCAGGGTCTGCCAGGTAAGTTCAGTATTTAGTAGCAGCTTGGTTTCGGAAAGCGTTTGGAATCGGACCGGGCTAAGATAAGATATAATATAGCCGGGAAGCGGTAAAGAAAGAAACAATGTCACAGTAAAAAATAGAACTACCGTTAAATTGACGCTCAAACCCGGCACGAGCGAGACCCGGATACGATCCTGCCATGAAAAAATTAAAAATGCGGCAATCATACAGCAACTGTAAACAGACCATACCCAGGGCTGGACGGCAGCAAACAATATGGGGATCGTTCCGATATTAAAAAGTATGAAAATTTGTGCTCTGACCGTTAGGTCCATAATTCTGTTATGTAAGAAACCAGTAAAGATTACTTGAAATTCGTTCAATATTTAATTTTCTTAGATTGCATTTTCCCATACTTTTCGGTTGAACAGAGTCAAATAAATAATTTTAAGATCCAGCCAGAAACTCCAGTTTTCCAAATAGTAAATATCGTGTTCTACCCGCTTGGCAATGGATGTATCTCCTCGCCATCCGTTTGCCTGAGCCAGACCAGTGATTCCGGATTTAACCAAATGCCGTACTCTGTAGTTCGGAATTTCTTTTTTAAACTTTTCAACAAAACGTCCTCGTTCGGGGCGTGGTCCGACAATACTCATATTTCCCACCAGTACATTCCAGAGTTGAGGCAGTTCATCTAAATTGTTTTTGCGCATAAGTCTTCCAATAAGGGTTACCCGTTTGTCATTTGCTGTGGTCCAGATAGTATCAGACTCCTCCTGGTTTTGGACGGTCATGCTCCGAAACTTGTAAATTTCGATTTCTATATTATTGGTTCCTACTCTTTTCTGTCTAAAAAAAACGGGGCCGGGAGAGGTTAGCTTAATAAGAATCGCCAATATGAGAAAAAGGGGAGAGAGAAAAACCAGAACCATCAGAGAAAAGGCTATATCAAAACCTCTCTTCAAGACCCTGTTTTTTAACAAATCAAGGGGAACAATCCTTATACCGATAAGGGGTATATCACCCAGACTCTCCAAAGTGGAACGGTTCCGAATAATGCGGAAAAAATCAGGCACAATACTAACCCGAATTCCTTCATATTCGCATTTTTCGACCATAGCGACAATCGTTTCTTCCATCCTTAGCGGCAAGGCGATAATTACTTCGTCCACTTTGCCTGAACGAACAATCTCTTTAAACCTATCAAGCTTGCCTAGATAAAATCCCTTGGGAATTGATTCATGGTACTTTTCAGCCAGAAATCCAAACAACCTGTAGCCGAAATTGCGAGATGATAGGATTTGATTCGCTACTTTTTCTGCCGCTTGGCCAGCACCGATCAAGAGGACGGATTTCTGCTGTTGTCCATGCTTAACTAGGTATTTGATGGTAAGGAAGGAAAAAATACGAAGGAATGATGACAAAATCGCAGCGAAAAATAAAGGCCATAAAATCAGTTTATTATTTGGAGCAAACTCACCAAAAATAGATACGACAGCGACTATGCCGGCACTCAAAACAGAGTAACCGATCAGAATATCCTTAAGAATATTAAATATTTTGGATCCGATGTTTACAGTCGCAACAGATGAATTAATAGCGATCATGAACCAGAAAAGAGTAATAATAACCGCTAAAATAACGCCAGCGATCGGGATAGAGACCAATCCATTGACGTAAATAAATACTCCTAAAAAACACACGTATATGATCAATATATCAAGTATAAAAATAGTTGCTGATCTCGATCTTCGTATCATTCCTATGTTGGCTTACCTCTTATTACAGCATTGAACCTTAAAAGAATTCTGCTCTGGTATTACCACCCTTCTATTTTCCAACCCCTATCGATCGCTATCCGTCGTAACTGTCCCGTAGGAGTCACAGCCACAGGCTTTCCAACCAGTTCCAACAGTGGCAGGTCAGACTCGTGGTCAGAATAGGCGTAAGAATGTGATAAATCTAAGGCATTATTTTTAACAATAGTTCTGAGTCTCTCGACCTTTTCAGGACCCGAACAATCTACTCCTAACATATTTCCTGTAAATTTTTTATTTCGATAGGCAAGCTTTGAACATTCATAACCATCACATTTTAAGTGCTCTACGAGAGATGGAATGTATATATCAGGGCACGATGTAACAAGGAAGGTGAAATGGCCTAATTCCCTATGCCAGCAAATTCTTCTTAAAGCCTTTTTCCGAATAATTCCCAATAGGTGCTTTTCTAAAAATAGTCTGCCAATTTGTCGTATAAATATCTCGTTTTTACCGCTTAAAGATATAAGGGCCTTCTCCTTGAATGTTTGGAGAGAAATAAATCGTAATTTTCTCATAAATCCAAAGAAGAGTATCCAGGGTAAATATACCCATTTTGTCAATTTACCAAGATAATAAACCTCAAGAAAATAACGAAAGGAGTCCCTGCTGGTTATGGTCAGGTCCAAATCAAAAAATGCTGCTATTCGACAATTGCCCTCTTTAGTTGTCATGAGCCGAATTAAAAAATGGAGGATTTATACACATTATATAAGTCCCACGCCCGATTATATTCCCTGGAATCATAAGACCAGGGAAAAGCAAATTTCACCTGATGAAACAATGAAATTTCAGCCCGACATATTGAGTTTCTATTAGTAGTTGTTAATACAGCTATTTTCAGTTTGTCTTTTTGGTATCCTTTAGCCAAAAGAAAACTAAAGATCTCTTTAGCAGAATAGCCGGTATCAATAGCATCATCTACGATTAAGAGATTCTTATCTTTTGGTGGATACAGGCTTTCTATGTAAACTTGCCGCCCTTCCTTTATGGAGTGAATATTTGATTTTATCTCAAATTCACGCAGCATATGTGCCACTGCTCTAGGAAGCAGCCTGAAGACGATTTTCATTTTGGATTTAAGAGAATTGCCGCTTCGTCCGCAATAGATTCCGCTGATGCTACAATCAAAATATCTGGATACATCATGACCTATGAATAATCCCGCTCTTTCAACATATAGGATATGATCCGGCCGCCAACCGCTATTGCTAACTTTGTGAGCAAGGTGAAGCGAATATTCTTTTATCTGTTCAAGATTTATGTCCTTAATCCTCTGGATCATGCTGAATATGCTTATTGCCACCTTGGCTTACTATTCCAGATGATAAATTCCCTTTTCGCTAAACCTGTTTTTAAGGCTTGCCATAACATCCATGAAAAAGACGGGGTTTAGCATATGAAGACCCTGAACAAAAAGGCTCTTTAAAGCCGCGTTATCCTTTATTTTGTGCAAAAAAGCCATCCAAAATGTTCGAGGTGAAAACATATGAGGCGTCTTTTCTCCCATTTTCCTGAATCGATCAAGTTCAAATTCGTTTCGATGCCACCTGTCCAATAGCTGCCTTATTTTTTCTGGCACAAACCCAAATACTTTGTTGTGAATGTATTCAACGATAGTCAAGTTTGCGGCCATTGCATAAACCAATCTTTGTTCTTCAGCGAATTCGATCATAACATTCGTATCAAAACCATCATCCTTTAGGTGATAAAGCGGCACATAGAAATGTTCTAATTGGAAGGTTCTTTCTGGAAACACATTATGGAATAGGGTGATAGAAAGCTCAATTTCCTTTTGCACATTCCTTATCACAGTACCGTTCAACTCCCTTTTTTCTACGTAAGGTATAAGTGAATTTTTATTTATGTAAAGAAAATAATCTGTGGAGATATCGGTATAAACATCAATATAATAAATTCCGCCCTTCTTTCCTTTCCCAATTTTTCCTTTTCCCCTGGGATCGTAAAGGGTAGTTTGCAATGGGGCCCATTCATGAAAAATGTAGCCACATTCATAAAGATAGGCCAGAGCAGATTCGTACTCCTTTCTGCCTCCAAATATAAGTACATCCGTATCATTAGGTATTGCGGGGTAAGGTTTGATTGACTTAAAAATGCAATAACCGGACTCATTCCATTCGTTCAAATTATTGGCCAATTCCGTCAGTACATTCAAAGTCATTTTTTCCCGCCTTTGAACAAAACGGAAACGCTCTTCGAGATTATCTGACCACCCCTCATATTTTAATAGATGTAAATATAACGGAGCAACTCTTTCAGAAAAAGCCTTTTCATAGACTTGTTCTAAATATTTATCGCAAGGTGCGCGAAACTTATTTGAATTGAAGGGTGTTCCTATCAATCTAACAAGGTTAGCCGTATTAATTTCAGTCATTCAGCATGACCTCATATACATTTTCCATTTTCCTGCACAGATGCTCTTTATTAAAAACAGTAAGTGCTCTCTGTTTTCCAGCAACGCCATAGTCTCTGACCAATTCGGGTGAGGCAATAAGTCGGCAGATCGTTTTGGCCATCTCTTGAAAATCTCCAGGTTTATATAGTAACCCGGTTTTTCCATCATCAATTACTTCGGGCACACCTCCAGCCCGAGGGCCAATCGCAGGTTTACCCATTTCCATTGCTTCCATAATAACGCCCGGAAGAGGATCCGGATCTACAGAACAATGCACATATATATCTATAGACGCCATAATATTGGAAATATCATTACGATGACCCACAAAATAAAGCTTACCGTCTAATTGAAGATTAGATGCAATTGCTCTAAGATCATCTTCGTATCTTTCGCGATTTCGCCCTACTACTTTTCCGCCAACTATAACAAACCTTGCATTAGGATAGCACTTAACTACCTGGGCGGCAGCCTTAACAAACACATGTTGCCCCTTCCATGGCTCAAGGCGCCCGATTGCTCCGATAAGCACATGCTTTTCAACCACCCCAATTTCCTTTCGAAATTGACCTTTCCCTTCACAATGGCCCACTATGTCCATGTCCAGCCAGTCGTAACAAGTGATTACCTTAGGATGAAATCTTCTGTTTTTACTGAACATAGCCCGGCCAACGCCATCTGATACCACAACTATACGATTGTTTAATTTTTCAATTATGGCGCAAAGGATCTTTTTAATCCAGGCCGGCCTATGCATGATTAATCGATCGTGCTGTATTGATTTAACACCTGCCAGCTTGGCTGCAATTGGGCCATGAATATCTAGGAAGTCATTGGAATGAGCGATGTCAATTTGATGTTTTTTGATTATTGATAGAATCTTCAGCACCGTAGGAAAGAAAAGGGAAACAAACTTAAGCTGATAAAAAAGGTTTTTAGTTTTGCGAACCCTATTCATGGTTATGATTTTTACGGGGATGCCATGCTCTCTGTATTTCTCAATAATTTCTGTTTCTAAACCCAGCAAAACCAAAGGGTTGAACCGATTGCGATCCAATGCTGCCACGAGCTTAAAAAGACAGTAATCCGATCCACCTATGTCATAGTTATTGGCATGGATGAAAAGAATGTTAATACTATTTCGAGTTGTCACTTTTTTCTGTGTGCTTTACGAGGATTGGTGTCAATTCAAATCTTGAAGGACCTGTGCCAAGACCGCCTGGGGCCGGTCTTGCCCGTTCAGTTTGACAAAACCATATCTATCTGCCATGTCAAGATAAAGGCGGCGACGTTCATGTAAATATTCAACCGACTGAATGTCCATTTTCCTTTCAAACGCAACCACCTCTGGAAGATCAATTAAAAAAACTACATCAGGTTTGGGTAAAACCTTAAGTAAAGTAGCTACCAGTCGATGAGTTATCTCCGGAGGCCAATTTGATGTAAGCGAGGCATTCAAGACAGTATCGAAGACATATCGATCGATAATTATCCGTCTCCCTAAAAATCTCAGCAATCCGACTTTCATCATAGTCTGGAGCGAATAGTCCAATATCCAAATAAAACCATAAATGGTTGAAAGGAGTCTATATCTGTTACTGGCATAAAACTTGCGCTCCCGATATCGCGAATAATCTATAGATTCGTCAACACCACGCATAAAAATAGTCCTTGCTAAAAATTTAATAGGCTTTAAAATAAACGGCTCGTGATATGAGTGAACATATTCAGTAGCAGGATAGCGTTTTTGAACGGCCTGAAGTAGAGCCTTGCAAAGTATGGTCTTTCCAGCACCATCGATACCAACAACGTTGATGAGTTTAGAATTTAGCTTAGATTGAATCACTTACGAGAACGCTCTGATAGATTGTTTCGAGTTGCTCAATAACTCTGCCCCATTGGTAAGGTAAAACTTTTTGGCGCGTATTGGTAGGTACTCCATTGCATGCCCTCTTTACCGTATTCAATATGTCCTCATTGTTTGGACAGAATGTTAATCCATTGCCCGTTTCCAATATTCTCGGTAGAGCTCCAAATTCCGTTGAAATGACCGGTAAATTGCAAGCCATTGCCTCCAGCACGGATAAGGGCATATCTATAGCACCCACCTGATTGTAGGAATCTGGAAGTTTGTCGCCGTTGTCTTTCAGGGGGAAAATATATAAATCCGCCATCTTATAAAATTTTGAAATATCGTCATAAAAATCGTTGTAAATTTTTATTCCGTCTTTCTGTAGATTTTTCTTTAGCTCTTCATCCGCGGTCTCTGTGATACCACCAACAATCACGACTTGCGCATCTTTAATCTTTTGTATTTTTTTAAATACCCCAAGGTTCCTATTGGACTTAATGTGCCCAACATGGAGGACAATACTTGTGTCCGAGTTCAGTCCGAATTCTCTCCGAATATTATATTTTTCAGCTTCACTTATAGGTTTAAACCTCTGGCAATCAACGCCATTCGGAAAGAATTGAACATGGCAACCCCTTTTCCTAAAGAAATCTTCAAATCTGGTAGACTGCGTTAATACCAAATCAGGTTTTAAAAGTGAGACAGCCCACTTGCTGTATCTTGAAAAGTATGGTCTCGTAGCGGATACAATAGTTTTTACGTCATTTATAAAAAAGCGCTTTGAAACTCTTAAAATTATCAGGCTACGAATGGTGGGGCCATGAAGGTAATGGATTATTTCTGGTTGAAAAGATTTAAGTCTACTACGAAACGATTTTTTAATGAAATCCGTTGAATTAAAAGTGAGAACATCATATCTTAGTGATAATTTATTCTTGATATTCTTACTGACATTTTTCATTCCCTCGTCAGTATTACCGGAAAAGTCGCCCATCAAACAAATGCGCATTACATATTCCTTAGCTCAAAGAGGAGTTCCGTTGGTCCGTTTCACCAGCCTTACAGCATTACCCGCTTTGAGAAAAGTCCAGTCTCCCCTCTGCAAACATCTGTTGAGGGCTGCATTAAATCGCCAAAACTTGTTCAGAAGCTTATAATAACTTTCTTCCAGAAACGAACCCTGGTGAAATCTCCACGGGCGGTATCTACGAACGATGGCTTTATGCTCTTCATCGAGTACCTCTTGAAGCCGGGCAGTCTTTGCACCTCTATGCATCCTTGCCACAGCAAGTAGCTTTTTTGTCTGCCGGAATCCCATACCCTTACTGGCACCTCTGATCCAAAACTCCAGGTCCATACAGAAGCCAAGAGTCTCATCAAGATAGCCGATCCTTTCTATGACACTTCGCCTAAAAAACACGGTAGGCTGGCAACTTAGCTGACGACCGTAAAAGAGAGTTCGAAAACGGTACGGTGGGCTCTTCCTGGAAATAAGTAACCGCCCCTTTTCGTCAATCATACTGAAGTCGCCAAAACAAAAATCGGCTTCTGGATTCCCATTAAACGCTTTTCCAATTATTTTAAGTGATCCCATTGACAGCATATCATCCGAGTTTATCCAGTTTAAGATTTCACCTGTGGATTGCCTCAACCCTTTGTTAATGGCATGGGTTTGCCCTTTGTCCGGTCCACTGACCCAAAAGGCCAAGCGCTTTTCATATTTTTTTATAATTTCAACTGAATTGTCAGAGGACCCGCCGTCAATGATAATATACTCAAGGTTCGGATAATCTTGATTGAGTACACTGAGAATCGTTTCTTCCAGGAATTGTCCTTGATTGTAGGACGGCGTTATGATGGATATTTTAGGAAAGTTCATAGTTCTGCGTTTTTAGTGAATAAACCAAGGTGTAGCTCTTTTATTTATAGTTTCCGCAAGATAATCGTATTTTTAAGGTTATCCATCCCACCTGGAATAATTTCAACCACATCAAAGTAATACGAATACCTTTCATAGATATAAAAAGATGAGATAAAAGTGATACCATAGCAAGTTTTAATATCTATAGGATCAAATATAAACCTTTTCTTATCAATCTCCTTCATACCATAAGCATCGTCTGGAATTGGTTTGTCATTAGACAGTTTAAGTACATGCTTCTCGAATAAAAAAGGTTTGTAACAGCAAGGTCATGTGTAGGAATCACCGCATAGCCACCAGGTATCAGTATCTGTTCCAATTCCGCCAGCCATCGTTAATGAAGGTCTTCTTCAATATGTGCTCCAGATTCGGATAATCTTTTCGCAATAAGTTCAAGATTGCCTCTTCAAAAAACATCTCTTTATTTAGGCAGGGTGTGATAATTGATATTTTTGGCAGCATCTAATCGCCTCAACTATTGTTCACTTCAGATTTTGCCACTTATCATGCTATATTTAATTTGCCTTTCTACTAAATCACTAAATCTTATGACTAAGCTAAGAGAAAAAAAGATAAGTGAGGTCTTTTGAAAATTTTGATAAAAGGGGGGCATAAAAAGTTCAGAAATAAAGTTTGAAATGATAAATGAGAATATAGCTAAAGGAATCCAGTGCCTCGAAATCAAATTATTCCTATTTAATGAACATGCTCTAATTGAGTAATAATAAAATAGTATGTAAGCTATAGCACCGAATAATCCGAATTTTACCCATGAATGCAGAAATCCATTATGTATGAAGCTTGTTTCGTATACCATTGATCGATCAGCATAAAATCTGCTGCCAACACCTATACCCCATAATGTATTTTCCTTTATAAAATCAATACCTAATAAGAAATCCCTAACATGAGCGTTATTCGACACTATTACCTGGTCATATTGATCTGCAGTATTAAAAAAGGAAAATCTTAATTGAATGAATTTAAAAATCGGATATTCATTGAGTTCGGTTATATTCAAAATTAATACGAGAGAAACACCAACAAAAAGTAGCAACATACAAAGTATAATGAATTTGCGTAGACTTAGCTTAGCCAATAATATTGATAATCCAGCGAGCAACATTACATAGTTGGTTCTCCTAAAAGACAAAATCACTATGATAGTAAAGAATAAACTAAAAATAATTAATAGCTTATGATTGATTAAGTAATTTAGCTCTTCGTTCGATGAAAACCATAAGAAAGATGATAGAATAAGAATGGCAAAAATAAATAGATTTAAATCATGGACACCACTGATAATAGATGTATAGGTTGAAATCGAATAACCGCTAGTATAGAATATTTTAGGTATTAATCCGGTGGCTTCAAGTATTGCAACAATACCTTTTATGAGAATAAAATAGATGAAAATTTGGATGGTGTTTTTCAGATGCGTATAATTGTTAATGCAATAATATGCTATATAAAAAAAAATGAATCCCTCAATGAGAATTCTAAATTCTGAAGCTAAAAAAATCGCACGAATTGGGTGTTCGTTCTGAATTCCCACGATGAGCCCAATAAGAATTGCTACTAAAAATACAATGGCACTTCTATTAAAAGTAGTATTAGGACATTTTAGGCGTGCGGAAGGAAAAATACCTTTAGCAAATATTTTAATGGAAAAGATAATCAAAAATATTTCATTTGGCTTAAAATTATAAATCTCGTTTTCTAATAAAATATATTTTTTGTATAAAAAGCCAAAATTACCGTCTAAATACCAGATAGATGATGGAAATATAGCAAATAATGAGAGGAAGCACCATAAGACAAGAACATCTTCACAAGAAAATATAATTAGTGAAACTAAGATCACCCATCCAATTTTAACGAGGAGATCTTGGTCACCTATCATGGCTATTCGTGTAAAAACCAAAAAAAATACTATTAACAGTAATTTCTTTAAATTATCATTCCAACTTATGGGTAAGGATTTTCGTGATATTGAGGTGGCAAGAGTTCTCATTTAATTACATTGCTTCAATTACAAAAATGTTTACTATTTTTTTGAGGAAAACTCGAATTCCGCTCTATTATAAAATTAATAGGAAGAACAAAAGCCATAAATTTTGAGGTACTTAATTTTTTTTAAAGCTTTACTTACCTATGGGAACGTTTTTAGACAATTTTCATTACATCATTTGAAATCCAACTAATAATTCTCCTTCGCATTGGATGAGTCCATAAATGAATCCCAATGATACACAAACATAAAACAATAATACTCCCGTTTAAAGAAAGAATATTAAAAGTGTTATCTACTTTTGTCTGTAGAAAAATTGCAGGAAATATACAACTTAAACATATTATTGCAAAATAACGGTATTGTTTAGGAATTATTTGAATTAATGATATCTTATGGTTAAAATGATAAACTAAATGTATTATACTGCTACCAAAAATAAGTGAAATTGACCATGCGGCTACTACTCCAGTCCCACCAAATACCATTCCCATAATTATACCCAGCAATAGATTTATTCCGCCAATTGTACTTTGTCCCAATAAATTCCAGCGAATATCTCCTGTCCCCATGTTGGCAAAATAAGCAGGTACACTAAGGGTGCTAAAAAACCAACCTACCGCAAGAATTGTTCCAAATAAAACGAAATCTTTCTCGTAATTTCCAATCCATAATTTAGAAATGATTGGTGTACACAATATGATTGATGAGAATAGCGGTAACGACAGAAAAATAATCAGCCTATACGACTTTAAATATATTGATGTAATTTTTTCAGGATAATTTTCCTTTAAGCCTGCAAAGGCGGGCACCATAACTTGATTAGCAGAAACTATTATTGAACGAAATAGTTGAACCATTTTTTGTGCCATTTCATAGTATCCGACAGTAGAAATCTCACCAAACTTTGCAAGTAATGCCTTCGTGATTGGATCAAAAAACAGGTTCATAAAAGATATAGTTTGGGAACTAAGACTATAAGGAAGAATCTCTTTTAATATTTTTCTGTCCCATTTTATTGGAAAAATCGGTAATGTTGGAATAAATCTTCTCATAAATAACCAGCTTATGATTAGTATAATTAAATACTGGAATATCCTGGCAAAAACGACACCAAATAAACCATATATGGGCACAAGCAGTAAACATAGAATCAAATTTATCACTGTTGCTCCCATTAAAATAAGGTTTCTAACGTGTATCCTTTGAATTCCGTCTAAACCGGACAGAATTATGCTTGAGAGGACCATCAGCCAATATGATAGTAATGCAGACGGGAGTAATGAAAGTGTCAAGGTAAGATGTTCATCATAAACTAATATTTGAAGTAACCAAGTTACAATAGGAAATACTGCAAATAAAACACCACAAGAAACAATTGCCAGAGAGATTATGGCAGTTTGCAATAATACTGAAACTTGCTCATTCCCTTTAAGGGCAGTATATTTAGCAACAAACTTTACGACACTAGCAGAAAGGCCAAAGTTTGTTATTTGAACCACTGATGTAATTGCTATCATTAAAGACCATATTCCGAGTTGTTCAACTCCAATTGTTTTCAACAAAAATCTGTAGAGTATAAAAAGCACCGTACTTGTTACTATAACTTGTACGATTGACATTATTGCATTTATTAGCAGTCGTCTTTTTTCCAACATTTATCCAATTACAATTTAATTTAGAAGTTACGTACAAATATCCCGTCAAACTGAAGCAATTTTCCGGTTAATTTATCCCTAAAGCATGGCTGTATATCCCATAATTTATATCCCAACTGTTCGATGTGAATTAACATCTCTTTAAAAATAATTTGATTTTTATAAAGAGGCTCTATGGATATCTCGATTTGCAACCCTTTGATAAATGGAAGCGTCTTTTGGGCACCTTCTAGCACTTCTAATTCATAGCCTTGTACATCTAATTTTAAGAATACAACATTTTCCGGCTTGATAAAATTACCGACAACATTATCCAATTTAAAAACTCTAATCATCTCTGATCCGATATAAATCGACTCAGGTGCACCAACCATATGAGAATCTTCCATATCCAGAATAGAGCTGCTAGTATAATTGGCTGCAATATTTATTGACTTTATGCCATCCTCAGCTCCTAATGCCATTCTGGGGGCTACGATCCATTTTATATCCTTTTTACTATGTTCAACAATTCTCGGATAAACTTCGGATAATGGTTCAAAAGAAATTATTCGGCCATCAAATCCCAATTGTCTCAAGTTAATAGCATATGTCCCATCATAAGCACCAACATCTAGTACTGAATCGAATTTGTAGTCTGAGAAAAATTTGTGAAAACGAGAAAATTTGGAGGAAACTGCATTAAACCGTTTGATTTCGAAGCCTAATCTTCTAGTTAAATGATTAATTTTTTCTATGATAAATCTATTCAAAATAGTTTCATTTTTTTGGTTGGGATCTGGAGAAAGTAGTTGAATACCTTAACATTTTAATCTCTGTTAGACGGTAACCATTAATACTCGGAAAAAATTTGGGATAATTCTTTTTAAACGATAAAAAATTTATGGGGATCATCCCGAATTTACCCAAAAGAGTAATTTTAAAACTTTTTTTGACCTCAGTTAAATTAGCCCATATTGTTGTAAAATGATTCTTCTGAACTTTCGAATGTCCTTAACATCGGTTTTTAGAAACTCGTGCATAAATTTATCCTGATATCTTTTCAATCGAAACCAATATTTTGCATGCTCAATATAGCTCCGCCCCCTGAATAACATATCCAAAATATTTTAATATATTGTATTTATTATATTTTATTTAAAAATAAGCCTTGAGGATACTATCAAAAAGTTTGGGCATTGCAATGGGCTGGTAAAGTAATGCCTAAGAAAAATCCCAATCGAAAAGAGTTCACTTTTTTAATCCACAAATTTCGCAGATTACTCGGATTGCACGAATCCCTTGAAGGGCGGTGTTACATCTTTAGGCTTTAATTCCCCCGAAACTCGCTTAGATAGAATAAGAATTTGGCGGTTTGAGATACCCCGTCAGCTGTGCTGCGATGCAATTCATTTTTATAGAGTTGATTACTTCAATGAACTCTGTACACAACTATCTTACAAGTTAAACATTGTGTATTGAGTAGGAGGTAAATAAAAAAGGGAATAATTTGAATAACCTATTTCAAATAAGTTTGATTACCCCCAACCGGCTTAATTTTTTGCTTAACTACCATGCATCTCATTATAAATCAAGCCATTACAAATTTGGATGCTATGAAGTCGCCTCCTGAAGAATGATTATAAATAACGCAGTAATTATACCAATCCTCGAAAGTCATATTAGTTTATATATCAAAATGATATGAATCAAATAACGGCTAAGTTGACTATATTTAAGATGAGAAAAGACATCAAGATGTAGATCAAACGCAGTTTTCAAAAGGTTTATTTTAAAAGCAGGAACTACAAATCTGCGAACTGATAATTTGTTTTAAAACAGCAGGTACTTATTATCTATTGACACAACTATCTGAAAAAATTATGTAAGCTAATATCGTGCAATTAACGGAAAACGAATTATATGATGGCCTTAAACAACCTATTGCCAGTGTTTACTCTGATCTTTTTTGGCGGC
>CAJHXW010000183.1_pt1 | contig 13916 bp, 13 predicted proteins | sample 9198581 | NCBI WGS metagenome assembly CAJHXW01 (sample SAMEA7708328, study PRJEB35096) | sediment metagenome | biome: marine neritic benthic zone biome [ENVO:01000025]; feature: sediment [ENVO:00002007]; material: shallow marine sediment [ENVO:03000034] sea grass bed [ENVO_01000059] ...
CGAGGTTAAATATCTTACCTATATCGACAAGTGTGTCATGCCGTAACCGGCGAATCAAATAGATGGACACACATCTGGGTTCGTTAAATGTACCCCTTTTAGTCAGGAACAAATGGCTTTGATCCAACTTGTAGTGGCTACACACCGCAGACAAAATAACATCGACATTCAACTGTAATTCCTTTGCCTGAGGTATCTCGTCGCTACTTTTGATTTCTTTGTAGGTCGACTTGACCCAATCCATGAAATCTATAGGACCTAACACTGAGGGCCACCTTTTGCCTGTCATTAACTTATCAAATTTTTTGTCGTCGTCGACTGATACAAAGCGGCGATAGGCTTTTAGCTGAGATTTTTTTTCCTTTGTCAAAAGATTCAGAATAAATTCTTTGTTGAGCCAGTCCCATTTTTTGGCAACAGACAAATAAGGCTTATGGCTGCTCCATAGGTATGACTTCAGATCTTTAATCAGCCCAGCTTTTAATGGATTGCGATGAATGTAGCGTACCAGTTGTAGCAGATAGCTATCACCACTGACCAGAATCGATTTAAAACGGCCACGAAAAAGCTGGCCGTCCACATGATGGCGGCTATTGAATCGCTGGGTGTATACACCGTTTATATGGCGCATGGCGCGGGAAATATTGCCTTCGGGCGTATGAATGAGCAGGTGATAATGATTGGGCATTAAACAGTAGGCCGAAATTCGGACATTCCATGCCTCTGTGGTTTCCTGAAGCAGATCAACAAATGCCTGGTAGTCTTGCTTGTCTAAATAAACCTTTTCCGCCCGGCGACCACGATTCATGACATGATACCAGGCTCCAGGGTAGGCTATTCTGATAGGACGTGACATGATTCTTGATTAGCAAAGTGGATTGATAGAGTCAAGGGCAGATTTGACCCCTTTATTATTACACCTTGCTTATCAAGAATCATGTCACGTCCCATCAGAATAGCCTATCCTGGAGCCTGGTATCATGTCATGAATCGTGGTCGCCGGGCGGAAAAGGTTTATTTAGATAAGCAAGACTACGAGGCATTTGTTGATCTGCTTCAGTAAACCACTGAGGCATTGAATGTCCGAATTGCTGCCTACTGTTTAATGCCCAATCATTATCACCTGCTCATTCAAACGCCCGAAGGCAATATTTCCCGCGCCATGCGCCATATAAACGGTGTATACACCCAGCGATTCAATCGCCGTCTTCTGGCAGGACTGAGTCGGTGCGCTTGGAAAGTATTGAGCTTATACCTGACTGAAGCCACACCCCTTGAGGATGCCAAAGCCGGTGCGGTGATAGCCGTGCAAAGCTTTCGAAAAAACTGGGCGCGCCTGATTCAGAAAATATACCAGGTGGACCCCCTGTTGTGCCCAAAATGTCATGGGGCCATGAAAGTCATTGGTTTTATCGAGGATGATGCGGTCATCGAAAAGATATTGCGGCATCTTGGGTTGTGGGAAACCAGGGGCCATGACCCTCCAAAATCAGGTGATCAACTTCCCGCCACCCATGAACGTGAACTCACCTACGATGGAACCTATTCGCAACTGCCACCCAGCGACTCTTGGACCCGGTAATATTACCGGCAGGCCGATATCAACAGGTCGAACAGCATACCCTTATCAAAAATTGACCATTTCTAATCAGATTGTAGGCTATGGCTGTTGTTTTCCAATGCCGGCCAGCCAAATGATCACAGCGACTCAAGCTGGTTTTTTCCTTCACACAATATAATGTATTCAATGACGTGTTGACGCACAAGCAACTTTTTGGCATACTCGATATCAGCTAAAGCAAATTCCTATCTTTAACATAACGAGCACTACCAGTGGATGAGATCTCCGTTTTCAATCTTCCGGTTACCTCCAGTTCACAGCAACCGGACAAAGTAATCGCCATCTAATAATATGTCAGCAAGCCGCAAAATGCGCTTGTTGGTATCCTGAAACGGCTGCAAATATGCAAGTGAACCATTTCAAAAAAATCTTGTTCGCCTAAGCCCTCAATTTCCAACGCAACAGCGACAATCTGCATGAAACATTCATCGATCTATCAGTTGCAGTATCTCCAACCGGTTATACAACACCAACCCACCTACACCCACAGGGATAATACTTAACCAACCGCATGCCTGTGGCTCTCCTCCCAAAAGATTATCCGAAAATAAACCGTATAGAATACGCGGAATGTCTATTGAGAGCAACTACGCCTACCTGACTGACCATTAAGCTCAACTGCAGCTTTGTGGTTCAGAATCACCTGGAGCCTGCATCGCGTTCTTGCCTCCAGGATACCGTCTCAGATCGTAAAGGTTCTGGCGAATTTCAGTAGAAAGATAGGGCGTGCTATTTGTTACTCATCGAGTAACAATATATTCAGTATATAGGGAAACCAACAAATTAATGGAAAGGCTTGCAATTCTAAACTACCCTCTGTCAGTTAAACGGGTCTTGACTTTAGAGTCTATTTACAAACCGTACGATTTGTGGTATGTAGCATGTAACACACAAAAACACTATTACTCTGAAATTTCCTTGTCCGATATTACATTATAATGAAACAATTCCACGATAAAAATAAAATCCAGCACCCTGGTACCCTTAAAAACATTACCTATGAAAACATAAAGGGATTACTAGACTCCGGTCAAATTCATCCCGACGAGATTTACTCAGCGAACCATTTTGCCGAAATGTTAGGAGTTTCACGTACTCCAGCTCGAGAAGCTTTACTTCAATTGGAGGCAGAAGGCTTCCTGGTGGCATTCAAGAGTCGAGGCTTCAAAATAAAAGAATTTACTCACAAAGAGATTAGCGATTTTTTTGAAGCGCGAAAAATCATTGAACTTCATACAGTGTCTAAATTAGTAATCGAGCTTACTAAACAAGACCTCAAACAACTTGAAGATATCCTTAAGCTAATGTCCCGAAAGGCGGCAGAGAATAATGCAGCTGATTTCTTAGAGGCTGATAAAAAATTCCATATGGAGCTTATTCGACACCACGGTAATCTTTTCCTAGTCCAAATTGCTGAAAATATCCGTAGCTTTATTTCAATTTTCGGACAAAAAGCAGTTTCTCGCAAAGGACGTTTCGAAGAAGTGTTACATGAGCATCAACTAATACTGGATGCTCTTGTTGATCGCGACCAAACCAAAGCTCTTGAAGCTATAAATGCACACTTGGACACCACCGAAGGCTATTTGCTTGAGCAGGTCTAATAACGCAAATACTTGTTGGTACTAAACCTCGATTTACCAACTATTCCTGGGCTATTTCCGCATAACCATTTGTATTTTAATTTCTTCACAGTTCTTTTCTTTTGCTCAGTCCATCAGGTAGCTAGATAAAGCGATTCACCCAATAGCGGGTCAAAGGTTGAACCTTTTTTCGATTACTTTCCACACAGCTGAAAAGAGTTTTATGTTATTGCTTTTTCAATATAAAATCAATAACACCTCTTCTTCCTAAAATTGGTTTCAAATATTCTCTTCATGTTTAATTAGATTCATGTATTGACTTTACAAGTAGCATGCAATATGTTACATGCTACATAGAGCGATTTGACTTACATTTTGGTGCATTTATGGAGCTTAAACACTTTTGTTAAATTGACTGATTTTAAAGTGGATCTTGGCCTTAGCATAGCTAGAAAAGCAGTACTGTGGTTGTCATCCACCCACTGAAAAAGCAATTCATTGTTTTCGTTACCGTTACTGCCGGTAGCACTCACCTTTTACTGAAAGGAGTCTACGATGTCTAAAAAAACCATGTTAGTCACTTTCTTGATGATGAGTATTTTCGTTATTAGTGGTACTGCATCAGCGGTGGTAGAATTGAATCTTGCCACCACCTACTCATCAGGAAACATGCACGCGGAAAAGTGTCGTGAATTTGCAAAACGTGTAAATGAAACTCTTAGCGGTGAGGTTCTGATCACCGTGCATGAGGGCGGTGCTCTCGGGTTGAAAGACGAAGACCGTTTTACTGCAGTGGCAGACAACATTGCTCCGATCCAGAGCGTTTTGATGGGATCTACAGTCGGTACTTCACCTATTTACGGACTGAGTACTTTGCCTTTTCTCGTTAAAAATTTTGATGAAGCAAAACTGCTCCTGGATATCGCCAGGCCTTACTATGAACAAGAAGCCAAGAAATTCAATCAGCGTATTCTCTTTACTGCTCCCTGGCCTCCAAGCTCCATCCACGCTAAAAGACCTATTCATAAATTAGAGGACATAAAAGGGCTTCGAATCAGAACCTACGATAAAAATGGTACCCAGGTTTTGAAGAAAACAGGTGCAAATGCAATGGTTATGTCTTGGGGCGACGTTTACCCGGCGCTGGCAACCAATACCATCGACTCTGTCCTAACCTCCTCCCAAAGTGCGGTAGCTGGTAAATTCTGGGAAGTACTCACAGATACTACCCGTATTTATTTTGCTATTCCACTCAACATGCTGAACATCAATTTGGATGAGTTTAACAAGCTAACCCTTAAGCAACGGGAAGTACTTATCTCGATCGGCAACGAAATGGAAACTCGTCAGTGGAAAATCGCAGAAGAAGCAATGACCAGGGATGAAGCTAAATGTGCAGCCAAAGGAATGAAAATAACAACAGAAATCCCCGATGAACTTGCTGGAAAACTGTCAGAAGCAGGACAAGGTGTCATTGAATCCTGGTTGAAAAAGACCGGAAAAATCGGCAAAGAGATTCTGGAGAAATTTGAAGCGGAAAGAAAAAATCTTTAACAGCTGCCATCAACAGGGAATCTGTATAATGATTATTAGGCTCCCCGGAGGGAGAGAAATTTTAAATAGGTTTACAATCTGTTTTCATAATTTTGCGTCCTCATCCTCTGACGCCAGCAAAACAACCCTAACCACAAAACCGAACTTCTGTCATGAATTTGATAATAACAACTGTAAGTAGGGTATCAAATCTTGGAGCCATTGTATCAGCTGTTGTCTTTACGCTCATGACGGCCCTGATAATTTCAGAAGTGGTTCTAAGAACATTCTGGGGCGCTACCACTGAGATATCAGCAGAATATTCCGGTTACGGGCTGGCAACGATGATATATATGGGCCTCGGCTTCTCGTTTAAAGAAGGAGCTCACATCCGAATCACCTTCTTACGGGATCGATTAGGAAAAACACCCTTTTTTATCCTTGAACTACTCTGCATAATTTTTGCTTTAGGGCTGTCAAGTTTGTCCTGTATTTTTATATGGGAGATGGTGTCCACATCCAAAATGCGAAATCTTGTAGCGTACACCCCAGCTGAAACCCAGCTATACATTCCTCAAGCCTTGATTTTAATCGGCATGATCATCCTGACCCTGCAAATCAGTGGCCAACTAATCACCCTCCTTGCCAGACGTGCTGAGAGAAACAACAAGAATAAGGCAGCTGGCAAATAATGAATTTGACACTTTTTACAGTGCTCATCCTGTTGTTCGGACTTTTAGGGTCAGGGGTCTGGATTGCTATGTCCCTCCTGGCTACTGCAGGAATCTCGTTAACTATATTAACTAATCTTCCTGTTGAGAAGATTTGGTCTCAAGTCATGTGGAACAGTCTGAACAACTGGGCTTTGGCCGCATTACCAATGTTTATCTTTTTGGGAGAGATGATTCTTAGGACCAGGATGTCCGATTTACTGTTTGAGGGTCTTAAACCATGGGTCCGATTCATTCCTGGCAGACTGCTACATACCAATATTGTTGGATCTGCAATTTTTGCAGCAGTTTCCGGTTCTTCACCTGCAACGGTTGCCACAATTGGCAAAATCACTCTTAAACAACTAGGTGAAGAAGGCTATGACGAGCAGTTGAGTTACGGTTCTCTTGCTGGAGCAGGAACTCTTGGCCTCCTCATTCCCCCTAGCATTGTCTTGATCATATACGGCGTATTGGCCGAGGAGTCAATTGGACAGCTTTTCATGGCTGGTGTCTTTCCAGGAATCCTTCTCGCCTCATTATACATGGGATACGTTATCGTAAGGGTTCTGCTTAAACCAGAATTGGCTCCAAGAAACAGAGAAAAATACACTTTCAAGGAGTGCATCCTGTCCTTGGTAAAACTATTGCCTGTGGCCACTCTGATATTTTTTATTCTCGGATCAATATATACGGGTATAACAACACCTTCAGAGGCAGCAGCAGTCGGTTGTCTGGGGGCAATTATTATTGCTGCCATTCTGGGAGATCTGAAATGGAGTAACTTGGTTGCTGCTATGGAGGGTACGATCAAGACCTCATCAATGATTTGCTTTATCATAGTCGGGGCTAGTTTTCTCTCCGTAGCAATGGGGTACCTTAAGCTGCCTGCAGATGTGGCAAAATTCATCGGGTCTCTTAATCTCAGCCCCTATCTGTTGATTATCATTCTCACTATTTTTTATATGGTCTTGGGTTTTTTCCTCGATGGAATATCCATGATCGTTATGACCCTTCCCATTACCCTCCCTCTTGCTGTTCAGTCAGGTTTCAGCCCACTATGGTTTGGTATATATCTGACTATGGTTATTGAGATAGCTCAAATTACTCCCCCTGTCGGTTTTAATTTATTTGTTATCCAAGGGCTTACTGAGAAAAAACTGGAAACCATAGCAATAGCTGCCATTCCATTTTTCCTTTTAATACTCAGCGCCGTCGCTCTTATTACAGTATTCCCTATTATTGTGACCATCCTGCCAACAACAATGGTTAACTAATATGTTGAAATAAAACATAATGTTTAAGAAAACTTCTTAAATAACTGCTATAAACCAGGAGAAAGTTCATGATTGTTGAATTGAATTTAAGAGTACATCGCCTCAATAAAGCCCCCGAAACTATTACATTCAGCGTAGAGAGGATGTTTAATGCCGGATGGGCAGGTTCTGACCGCACAGCAGTTCAACACCATATCGACGAACTAGCTGCACTTGGTGTCCAGTCCCCCAAACATATCCCTACTCTACTAGCTCTGGGCAATCATTTATTGACAAATAGTGAGGATATTCAGGTTCATGGTGATCAAACTTCAGGAGAAGTTGAATGGGTTCTATTACGACACAAGGGGGAGTTTTTCGTAACGGTAGGGTCTGATCACAGTGATAGAAAACTGGAGGGCCACTCTGTTGCCAAATCCAAAAACATGTGCCTAAACGTCATTGCAAAAGATGTATGGCCTTACGAAGAAGTAAAAGACCATTTTGGGCAATTGGAGCTGTCTTGTTCGGTAACTCGTGAAGGGGAAATCTCACCATACCAAAAGGGTAATTGCGACACCCTTCTACCACCGACCTATTGGCTTGATGACCTTGAAACGAGACTGGGTGGATTGCAAGACGGGCTGGTATTATTCTCCGGAACAATTGGTACAGTTAAGGGCTTGGTTGTGGGCGATGCCTATAACTTTAAAATCCACGATCCTGTTGTGAATCGAACCATCAATCACAGATACAGTTGCAAATTGTTAACGGGCGCTATTGAGGATTATTAAACATAATCTCTGAATAAATATACCAAAATAGATTTGTAAGGCTGTTCATTAAACTAATGTTCAGCAGAGGAAATAACGGTGCAAAACTCACCATCTACTCTCAAAATTGGAGGTACTTATGTGTATGAAAAAAATGGTAGCAGCAATTATTTGTACAAGTTTTACTCTTTTTTCTTTCTCGGCCTTTGCAGCTGATCAACTTCGGGTGGTAGGAAGCTGGAACAGTCTGACACTTTTCAAAAACTTTGAAAAACCTTTCTGGACAGAGGTTGTCCCCAAAGAAATGGGGATGAAAACCAGCATGACTTCCTTAGGGCAGGTAAAACTTAAAGGGCCTGCTGTTGTTCGTCAGATGAGCATGGGGGTCTTTGATGTTGTTCACACAGTAGCGGATTATATCGTCTCAGACTCACCAGACCTTGCTGGCCTCGATCTTCCCGGGGTTACAACAGACATCGAGACTGCGAGAAAAACCGTAGATGCCTATAGACCTGCACTTGAGAAATATCTAGCCAATGACTTTGACGTAAAACTTCTCAGTGTTGTTCCATATCCGGCTCAGGTTCTTTTTAGTCGTGTACCCATTAAAGGACTGGACGATCTTAAAGGCAAAAAAATTCGAGCCTCGGGCTGGACGACATCTGAATTTGTCACTGCTCTGGGGGCCACAGGGATAACTCTTTCCTTTAGTGAAGTTCCTCAGTCTTTACAGCGAGGTGTTGTTGATTGTGCTATCACCGGATCGCTCTCAGGCTATTCAGCCGGTTGGGGAGAAGTATCTAAATACATTTATCCTCTGCCAGTCGGTGGCTGGGATTATGTTATTGGTGTTATGTCCATGAGTACCTGGAACAGTCTGTCAAAAGAACAACAGGATAAATTACAGTCTCTTATTGCAGAAAAACTCGAAAACCCTGGCTGGCAGGTTACCGCCAGAGAAACCCAAGAAGGCATTGACTGCCTCACCGGTAAAACATGCCCGCACGGCACAGCACAGAAACTCACTGAAGTTCCTGTAACAGATGAAGCTAAAGCTAAAGTGCAGGAAGTCCTAGTTGGTAGTGTGCTGCCGGCTCTTGCCAAAAAAGTAAAACCGGAAACTATGGCCACATGGAACGACACCATAGGTAAAGTTGTTGGCATACAGGCCAAGTAATTTCGTCTAATAATCTGATAATTGGCGGTTTCTCCCTATTTTATAGGAGAAACCACCAATCAGTTTGGTTTACCCTGAAGAGTAACAACAGTAACACTGAAGGTATGTTCTAGTCTATCTTTCTCAATTGATTTGACTCAGTTTTCATGAGAAATACTGGCTAGACAAGGCACAAATATGAACCTATTGCTAAAAAAAACTGAAAAGATCTCTCAGGTGGCTGTCTGGGTTTCCGGATTACTTCTTTTGCTGGCTTCGATTATGATAGCGGTTGAAGTGGTTCTGAGAAAAGCCTTTGCTATCTCGATCGGAGGAGCCGACGAGCTTTCCAGTTACACTCTTGCCATCAGTTGCACCTGGGGGTACAGTTTTGCGCTCTTTCGCAAGTCTCACATACGTATTGATGTCTTGTATAATCACCTGCCCCAGTTTGGACGATTTGCCCTTGATATCATTGCCAACGTCCTGATGCTTATTTACATATCCATCCTTTGTTATTTTGCTTTTTTTGTAGTGAAGACTTCTATTGTCAAACACTCGATCGCCAACACCCCGCTTGCAACCCCGTTATGGATTCCCCAAAGTCTGTGGTTTACCGGGCTGCTTTGGTTTGGTTTGACAATTTTTGTTATTATTGCAGCAACCATCTATAATCTCATACGAAAATATGCTGCTGCAGCAAGCAGGTTATCGGGAATATCTACACTCAATGAGGAAATCCAGGAAACTACAAAACTGGAGGCAGATATACTTTCAAAGGATGCCAATAAATCAGGAGTGGACCAATGATCATTGCCGTTACCCTTGCACTCCTGCTTGCCCTTTTAGTAATGAGCGTCCCCGTGGCGGCAGCGTTAATAGTTCTGGGACTTTCAATTGGCGAGTTGTTTTCTGACTTTCCCCTGTATCGCGTCATGGGAGAAATATCATGGTCGGCGAGTACCGATTTTCTCCTTCTCTCTATACCCTTATTTGTGATGCTTGGCGAAATACTCTTACGAGCCGGTATTGCTGCAAAAACCTATAATGCCTTAAATAAATGGCTATCCTGGCTTCCTGGTGGACTGTTGCAGGCAAATATTGGTACATCAGCCCTGTTTGCAGCTACCTCCGGGTCATCAGTTGCAACCGCCGCGACAATAACTACTGTCGCTCTACCCCAGGGGAGGAGATATAAGTATTCGGAAAAGCTTTTTGCCGGTTCCATTGCCGCCGGCGGCACTCTTGGTATTCTTATCCCACCTTCTATTAATCTTATTGTTTATGGATTTTTAACCAATACTTCTATTCCACGTCTGTTTCTTGCCGGTATTGTCCCTGGTATGATTCTAGCTTCTCTTTTTATGTTATGTATTGCAATTGCCTGTATTTTAAACCCAAAATTGAGTGGCGGCAAATTGGCTGTTACCTGGAAAGAGCGCTTTGAGACCCTCAAAGATCTCATCCCAGTTCTCATTATTTTTGTGGTCGTCATTGGCTCTATTTATGCCGGGCTTGCAACGCCTACCGAATCTGCCGCTCTGGGAGTTCTCGCTTCCCTTTTGCTTGCCTATCGCTACCAGGCAATCAACCTTCGTTTCTTTAAGCAGGTTTTTGAGGGAACAATGCGCACCAGTTCAATGATTATGCTTATTCTTATTTCAGCAAATTTCTTGAACTTTATCCTTGATTCCATTGGTTTAGCAGAGGCGCTATATGAATTCGTAAGTAATCTTGGTGCTTCACCATTTTATACGTTAATGGTCGTCATCGCTCTCTATGTTATCTTGGGATTCTTTGTAGAAACTCTCTCCCTCATGGTTATAACAGTTCCTATAATAGCGCCCATTCTGGTGAACCTTGGCTACGATCCAATATGGTTTGGGGTGTTACTTATCTTGTTGATTGAGATGGCGTTAATTACTCCACCAGTTGGGTTAAACCTCTATGTAGTGCAGGGGGTTAGGAGAACGGGATCAATTACTGATGTGATGATAGGGGCCGCACCGTTCGTTCTCATGATCGGATTGATGATAATCCTATTGATTATCTTCCCGGAAATAGCACTTTATGCAACTCAGTTTGTTATGTAGCGATTGCTTGAGACAAGGCATCAATCTATTAATCTACTTATGACTATAACACTCACATGAGCTCTACTATAGCACACCAAGTCATAGCGATAGGAACTCAATACTACGCAACAGAACGCCCTTGGGGACATATGGCCATAGCATAGCTGTTACACCAGATGGTTCAATCTTCATTGCTGAAATGCAGCCAGATTGTGTCACTAAACTGATGCCCTTGAAAGAGTAATTCGCCTTTTCAGTTTGTACATATCGATTTGATGTTAGAGAAAAAGATCTAACTTTAAAGCAAAGATTATCAAATCAGCAAACACTACAGTTATCAAAAGGAGTCTATGTAAATGAATATAGCACTAATTCAAATGGCTATTTCCCAGGGCGACACTGGAGCCAATTTCACCAAAGTTCAGCAATTAGTAGAAAGTGCCATGCTACTTGATCCACTTCCAGATATCATCGTATTACCAGAGCTTTGGTCAACAGGCTATGCACTTAAAGAATTAGACAAGCTCGCAACCGTCGGAGGAAAAAGGGAAGCAGAATTTCTCGGTACCCTTGCAAAGAACAATAATGTTTGGTTTGCAGGGGGGTCGATTGCAGCCAAAACGCCAGACGGCATAGTGAACCGTGCCCAAATTATAAACCGACAGGGTGAACTGGTTGCTAATTATGATAAAGTACATCTCGTCCCAATGCTCAATGAACACCAATACTTAGCTGCAGGTAGCAACACGACTACTTATGAAATAGAAGGTATCAAATTTGGATTTGCAATCTGTTATGACATCCGTTTCTGTGAACTTATAAGAAAGCTTGCACTAGATGGAGCCCAAGCTCTGATCATTTCTGCTGAGTGGCCCTTGGTTCGCCTCAGCCACTGGCAAGCACTTCTTAAGGCCAGAGCTATTGAAAATCAATGTTATGTTCTGGCAGCTAATAATGTGGCCATGGGTAATGCTCCTTTTGCCGGACATTCCGTAGCCCATGGCCCCGACGGAAGCACCTTATGTCAGTTAGAGTTTCAAGAGGGTGTCAAAGTCGTTACCATTGACACTCTTGCGGTGGAAAAAATTCGCACCGCCGTACCTGTATTTAAGGATAGGCGACCTGACACATATTCACTGTAATTATTATTGGTTTGTAGCCATGATTTTAACATCGTCGCCTTCGCTGGCCAACATAAAACAGAGAATTAATCGTGACTCTGTCAGAACTGAGAGCACTATCCGCAGCAGGTAAATTTGATGGAACAACAGCGGGATGGTGTCCCGGATATGTCCAGGCAAACATAGTGGCTTTACCTGAAGAATATGCAAATGATTTTGAAACCTTTTGCCAGTCAAACCCTCAACCATGTCCCCTGCTTGAAATAATCGGTCCAGGGAGGACTATCTCAAACCTCCTTGCACTTGGGGCTGATATCCTTGATACCATACCTCGCTACTTAGTCTGGAAAAAATTGATGGATGCCAAGATATTATCAACAAAATGAAGTTCCTTGCTGGTATATAACCAAATTTCTTCATTATTGTTAAGAGAGTCTTTATTTAGTTTTCTGCCCGGTCTTGGCCAGCTAATCAAAACTTGTTCTTTGGTCATGCCAACTTTAATTTCACCATTTTTAATTGAATTCCAATTGTCCTTGCTCCATACATCTCCCACTGGGTATTCTTCAAAAAATCTATCCAAACCTTAATGAAGGGATTAATCGGGTAAAAGGAATCTTGAGTTGTCCTATTTTCTTGTCCTTGATGATATCATACTTCAAGTTAAGAAAAGATTGGGATTTTATTACTAACAAAAGTGATCCTTTCAGATATTATTGCAAAGCATTTAACATAGATTAGACGGCATAATAGCCGTATTTAATTGTGGCTATTTGCCGTATGGTGCTTTTTTCAAGAACTTTATAACATATCGATATCATAAACCAAAAAGTGAGATTAGTAGCGATATTGGTTTTGGAAATGCACATTAAAATAGGAGGAAGTGTTGTATTGGCGGAATGGTTTCAGTGCTAAACATGTCAGTGGAGTTGCATTCAAAACCATTATATAACCCTCTAATATAATAACCGTTTTAATGCAAGGATCAATATTTCAGGATCATCTCCAAAAAAGATGGAGAAATCCTAATGGATCAAGGGGTCCAGGCTTCGCCTTCGGCTACGCCAGGCAGGCAAGGATTCCAGGGTTCACACATTCTCTTCTTAAATAAAAGTGTGAATTCTATCTAGGGGGATGCCACTTTTTCAATATTGAATATGACCGGCCTGAATGGATCACTGCAAATTGCTAAAGTAGAGTCAGGATTTTTCATCATGGAAAAACTTCCACCGGATGCAATCGTTATAATGTATGTGCGGATATCGGCCCAGGCGGAGGCACACATTCCTTCCGGCATTTCATACGGATTTGAAACAAAAAATTCCTGCTGGTCCATTACTTTGTTGCATATGGGGAAAATCTTAGGATCAGTCACGTATTCATTTACTAAATCAGTATTAACCGTTCTTTTGATTACTGTAATCTTGCATTTTTGAAACATAATTAATCTCCTTGTAATAATATTCCTCGATTGGGTTCTCGTTCGTCGCCATCTAAAAATACCATTTTACATTTATTACTTTTTATTTTTTTCCTCTATTGGCCTAGGGACGGTTCATATGGGTTATGTGGTGCTTTTCCCTACGGCCTCAACAATCAATGCCCTGGTCATCCTGTGCATATTGGTTGCGAACTGCCTGACATCGGAAGATTGAGATTTATTAAACCAATACATGATAAGTCCGCTGTATAGATAAGAAATCGACTGGGCAAGAATCGGTAAAGGAATACTGCAATCCTCTTCATTATAGAAATGCCGTAGTTTTTCCAAAACTGTCGCAGCAAGCTGAAAATTGATATTGCTTATCAGATAGTCAAGATCACTGCCCAGTTTATAGCTCAGTGAAAACGGGTTTCTCCCCAGGTTCCGGTATTTTTTAAAAAATTGAATCAGCTCGGAAGGAGGTTCCAGAGCAAACCATGATTGTGAAGTTGACAAACCTGTGAGCAGATGCTCGAACATACTTTTATGAATATCCACCAAAACATCGGCTTTTGACTGGTAGTGTTTGTATAAAGTACTTCGGCCAATATTACCTCTTTCGGTGATTTCACTCACCGTTATGTCAGGATAGTTTTTTTCCCGCA
>CAJHXW010000523.1_pt1 | contig 13803 bp, 9 predicted proteins | sample 9198581 | NCBI WGS metagenome assembly CAJHXW01 (sample SAMEA7708328, study PRJEB35096) | sediment metagenome | biome: marine neritic benthic zone biome [ENVO:01000025]; feature: sediment [ENVO:00002007]; material: shallow marine sediment [ENVO:03000034] sea grass bed [ENVO_01000059] ...
TCAAGATACTTTTGAAGATCGATCTGCCTGGAGATCTTCCACCTGGGGCACACATGCCGTGCAGGATATCGGCGGCAGTGCCCTGAGAGTTACCAGCACACAAGAAGCTGGAATTCCTAAAGCAAGCCTTATCGGACTTAACTGGTCAAACACCAATGCCAACCTGGCATCCGCCCACTCTCTATCGGGTCAATTTTTAAGCTACGATGCCCAGGTTAAGGTGGGGTTTGTTCCGCCATTTACAACTGGAAGTTGGGGCGATGGTGACGAAGAGGGAAATGGCCCGGATGGTTTGCCTAAATATTATGCGGCCGGCCTCTCTTTCCGACTGGATCAAAACCTTAACAGCTATGGAGTTTCATTTTTACGAGGCAGCAATTTCACCAGCCCCCTTCCTGACAACATTGACAATGACATCGTTCCCCATGATCAAATTCCCATGATTGTTCTCTGGCAGCAGACAAGTGCAGGATCTGTCAGAGATTGGCTGGCATATAAATATTTAACGGGGCCTGTTATATTTTCTGATGATATGGAAAGTGGTGCACCTGGGTGGGACAATACTAATTTTACCCTTGCTCAGTGGACGCTTAGTTCAAGTGATTCCCACTCCGGATCCATCTCCTGGATTGACAGCCCAGGCGGAAATTATTTAAATAACGAAGACGCATCATTAATTACTCCATCAGTCGATCTTACCGGATATACAACAGCGGTTCTGACCTTCTGGCACAAATATGATTTTTTTGATTCAGGCGATCGTGGGCGAGTATATATCAACGGCAATTTGATCGCCTCATTCGTCGGTCCTGACACGCAAAACGACTGGGTGAAAGTCGCTATAGATATTAGTGAATATATACCCAATAATGTACAAATCACATTTCAGATTGATACCAATGGCTCTGGCACTGGTGACGGCTGGTTCATCGATGATGTCGCTATTTCGGAAAGCTTTCCCGTTAACGAGTCAACACTCCTGGTTCGAATAAAAGAAGCGGCCGAATTGCGTTTTAACAGCGGCGGAACAACATCAATAGAGGATGGGGATATTATTACCCAGGGTAGTTCACAGGCAACGGTCGTAGGAAATCCGATTCTCTCAGCAGGCAGCTGGGCTGCTGGCAATGCTGTTGGAATAATCACCATCAACAAAGTATCGGGAACCTTTAATAACGGCGCACTCTTTGTAGGTGGAAGCAACCTTGCTACATGTAATGGTTTTACAGCCCGCAACAATTATATCAAGGTGTTTTATGGTGACATTACAGGTTATGGCACAGCTAATACTGACCCTTTTGACTTAGAAAGATTGCCAAATTACCGTAATGACGTTAACTGGCCAACCGATGAGATAGCGGACTGGTCAATTGAGAGGGATTTTTTCACCCTGGTTCGATGGGATGCTGTCAATACGGATAATGTACCAACTGTCGATATTGTACCGTCCAGGGACGAAACAGGGGTCATTATTCTTAGCGATGAGAGCACTCTTTTCACACCAGATTCCGGGATTTTATCCTATACCCGGCCGGAGCTCGGCCTGCATACATTCGGTCATGGCTCAACCAACATTTATTTCGATGATTTTGCCTTACAGGTTGAGATCGCTTCAGGAGCAGGATTTTTAACCCCGATACAGGAATAAAAGCTGGGAGATTAAGCATCACCGCATCATTACACATTCAAGGATCTAAGTGAATGATCGGAACTTAAATATCGAACAAGAAATTTCGAACGATAAAGTGTTGAATCGATTTGCTCTGACTTTTTTGGATATAAAAAAGATAGAATACCTCACTTTGATATTCATAACGCCCTGTTTGATATTCCGCGGTTTAAAACATATTCAAAACATGCGCCTTATAATCCGCAATCTAAAACTCCATTCTTGCGTTAATTCCATCCTGTGTTATATTTAAATATGGTTGAGCAGATGAGATATTGATTGGTTGAGTAACTATAACCTATCTCAAAAATAAGGTTAGAGTTCAGGGCAAGGCGTACATCGGTGAAAAAACGGAGCATACACGTAGTATGTGAGCATTTTGAACCGTTTCACAACGCCGCCATGGACACTAAGATTGTTTTTGAGATTAGGTTCTAATCTATATGTGCGAAACAATATCCTGACCACTCAGCACGTTCTATAATCAAAAGAAGGGACAACCTATGAAACTTGCAATAAGCGGTAAAGGAGGCGTAGGCAAAACGACTTTTGCCGCCCTTTTAGCTCGCAGTTTGGAAAAACAAGGAAAACATGTTCTGGCAATAGATGCCGATCCTGATGCAAATTTTGCAGCAGCTCTGGGCATTGAGGATTCTGATAAAATAACGCCTATCGCTGAAATGAAAGACCTTGTTTCTGAAAGAACGGGGGCACAGCCCGGAACCATAGGCGGCTTTTTCAAACTTAACCCCAAAGTTGACGATCTTCCTGATGCTCTTTCTGTAAAGATGGGCAACATTAAGCTGATGCGCCTTGGCGGTGTTCCAAAGGGAGGGGGCGGATGCATATGTCCGGAAAGCACACTTTTAAAGGCGCTTGTCATGCACATTGTACTTGCCAGAGATGAGGTCGTTATACTGGATATGGAAGCCGGAATCGAGCACCTTGGAAGGGCAACCGCCCAGGCCGTTGACAAACTGATTATCGTGGTTGAACCTGGACGTCGAAGCATCGATACTGCTGCCAATATCAAAAGACTCGCTGCAGAAATCAGACTGGATAATATAGCTGTGGTGGGAAACAAGATACGAAGTGAAAAAGATGAACAGTTTCTTAAAACACATCTTTCCGCTTTTGAATTTATCGGATTTCTTCCCTATGAGGATGCTTTAATCGAAGCCGATCTTGAAGGAATTTCCCCCTTTGATGTCAACTCGTCTTCGAAAGAACAAGTTAAAAAGATAATTACAAGGCTGTAATGAAGGGGCGAAGAAGATATCCTGCAAAAAAGCAGATTCAAAGAAACAGACAGAAATCTTTTAGTAAAAAATCAAGAATACCAAAAATCAGACCCGGGGCAGATACCGGGTTAAAAGAAGTTTTTGCCTCCATAGGTGTTCCGCAAAAAGAACCTTTTACACCGGATCCTTTCCAGCTTGAAGCCCTTTCAGCCATTGAAGATACAGACTGTCTGGTTACCGCCCCCACAGGTTCGGGAAAAACCTGGATCGCACTAAATGCAATATCCCGGATATATGAAAAAGGCCAGAAAGCGTGGTATGCTTCTCCCTTAAAAGCTTTATCCAATTCAAAGTATATTGAATTTACATCTTTTTTCGGTGACGGGAATGTGGGTATATTAACCGGTGATAGAAAAGAAAATCCCGATGCGCCTGTGATCGTCGGAACAACTGAAATTCTGCGAAATCAGTTATACGATGCCATGCATTATGGTGAAACGTTGTCCGTCGATCTGGTTATTCTGGATGAAGCTCATTTTCTTGGAGATGAAGACAGGGGGGTGGTATGGGAAGAAATAATGATTTATCTTCCCCCAAGAATATCGCTTCTTTTGCTTTCTGCTACCATAGGAAACGCAAAGCAGATTGCCGGATGGCTCTATCAAATACGCTCTAAAGAATGTATTGTCGTTGAAGAAAAAAAGAGACCGGTTCCTCTTTGCCCGCTATTTCTTCATCCATCGGGAACGCTCTATCCGTTTTTAACCCGTCAGGACTCAAAGGGAAAGAAGAGAATTTACAAAAAGGTCGTTGAATATCTGAACATCAGACGTCCCCCATTATTTGCTCCTGCCAGCAGGCTGCCCCCCTTTGATGAGATATTGAACATTCTGAGAAAATATAATCTTTTACCTGCTATATTTTTTCTTAAATCCCGAGCTGATTGTGACAGGGCCCTTGATCTGTGCATTAAAAACCGTTTTGGAAAGACTGGACACGAAATACATCTTGCCGAAAGGATAGAAAAACTAACTTTGCAAAGTCCGCATATTGCAAATCACAGGCAACGGTGGCATCTTGAACACTTGGCTGTGGGAGCACATCACAGCGGACAACTGCCTGCCTGGAAGCTGGTAATAGAAATACTCATGACCAAGGGGCTTCTTGATGCTGTATTTGCAACATCAACGGTTGCGGCCGGGGTTAACTTTCCTGCCAGAACAGTCGTATTTCTCAATTCGGACAGGTTTAACGGAGTTGAGTTTCTACCCTTAAGCCCCACTGAATTTCACCAGATGACAGGAAGGGCAGGAAGGCGGGGAATGGACAACATCGGATTTACCGTTGCAATCCCAGGCAGGTTCATGGATTTAAGGCTGGCTGCAAGGCTTGTAACCTCCATGCCTTCTGATGTTATGAGCCAAATAAAAATCAATTTTTCAATGGTGCTTAATCTGCTGTTGTCCCACACGCCCGGTCAGATAGAAGATTTGCTGGAAAAATCTTTTGCAACATATCAGCTTACAGAACAAAGCAAAAAACGGGGTTTTAAAAAAATAGCAGCCTATGATAATAAATCTCTTTGGCGGGATTTTCTGCGGCATCTTGAATTTTTGAAAGAAAAAAAATATGTGGATAGCAGCGGCCGGTTAACGGATGATGGGATCTGGGCATCCCAGCTCAGGGTTGACCAGCCGCTTTTGATTGGCGAAGGCTTCAGACTCGGCATATTCCCTGAATCTGATCCTGCCCTGCTTGCTGCAATTGTTGCGTCATTAATTGATGAACGTGATGCGGATAATCATATTGATAAAAACTCTTTCCCCAAAAAGCTTTTGACATCTTTTATTAATGTAAAAAAGAGACTCAGACCTTTTTCAAAGGAAATGGCATCCCGCGGGTTTGAAGTAAGAAAACTTTTTTTAAGGCCGGCTGTTGCGGTGTACGCCTGGGCAACAGGCCAATCATGGGAAAAGGTGGTATCTGTTTCGGATTTTGAAGAAGGAACCCTTGCCATGCTGGTCCTTCGCACTGTGGATAATTTAAGGCATATGAGAGCTCTGGCCGATGTATTCCCGGATGCTTCGAAAACCGCGGAAACTGCTATTGAATTAATCCTGAAGGAACCGGTGGTGGTTAAATGAACACTTTACTCCTTATTTTTCATCTAAAACTTCTCTTATCTTAACAGACAGTTCTCTTAGCTTAAAAGGTTTTTGAATAAATCCGTTGCATCCCCGTTCAAGTATTTCCGCAGCCTGTCCGGTAATGCTGTATCCACTGGAAAGAAGAACTTTAATCTTAGGATCGATTTTTTTCAAACTGTCATACGTCTCTTTTCCAGACATACCGGGAATGATCATATCCATGATAACCATGTTGATCTTATCTTTGTTATTTTTTAATATTTCAATAGCTTGTTTTCCAGTTCTTGCAATCATGGGGTTGTAACCTAAAGTTTTCAGAATTTCCTGATTGACTTCAATGATCATCTCTTCATCGTCAACAAGGAGAATTGTCTCTGAACCCTTTAAAATTTTTCGGGTCAATTCTTTTTCCTGTATAACTTTTTTATCGGATGCCGGTAAGTATATATTAAAAGTAGCCCCTTTATTTTTTTCGCTGTAAACATCAATAAGACCGCCGTGATTCTTTATCACCTCGGAAGCGGATGCCAGTCCCAAGCCTGTGCCCCTGTGTTTTTCTTTGGTAGAATAAAACGGATCAAAAATCTTTTCCTGGATTTTCTTGTCCATGCCTGTCCCTGTATCAACCACAGACACTTTCACATATTCCCCTTGTTTTAGCTTCAAATTTTCGGCATGGTCTTTGTCAATGACCACATTTTCTGAAAGCAAATGGAGGTCTCCGCCCTCGGGCATGGCATGCAATGCATTAATATAAAGGTTTAACAACACCATCTCCATCTGTCCCTGATCTACTTCAACCACCCATATTTTTTTTAGAAAATTGGTATGAATCTTAATCTCTTTTTTAGCCCGGCCTAACATGTCGGAAGTCCTTATAATCAGCTCATTGAGATCCGTAGCCCTGACCTTATGTCCTCTACCCTTGGCAAAGCCCAAAAGCTGCCTGGTAAGCGAACTGCCGTTTTCAACATAGCGTTCTATGTTTTTTATTTTTTTATAATGTGGATGACTCTCCTCAATATCGTAAAGCATTAAAGAAGCGTTTCCTTGCATGCCCATTAGAACATTATTAAAATCATGGGCGATCCCGCCTGCAAGGCTGCCGATGGCTTCCATTTTCTGTGAATGCTCAAGTTGTTTTTCCAGTTTTCTTTTTGCTCTTTCCGCTTTAAAAATTTCTGTAACATTGCGAACAACCCACCTGAATCCAACCGGCATGTTTTTGCTGTCTTTAACCAGATATAAAGAAAATTCAATTGCACATGTGCTTCCATCCTTTCTGGTAATCTCAAAATTTTTAATTTGTTCAGATTCACCGGTCCGGCGCACTTTATCCATGATTTTGTTAAGCCTTTTTAAGTTTTCGGAATTTATATGTTTCTGGGATTTAAAGCCAATAAGCTCTTCACTGGAGTAGCCCAGAATCTCACAAATAGAGCTGTTAAAAAAAGTAAAGTTTCCTGCAAAATCTGTTTCTAAGAATCCTTCTTTAATATTTTCAATGATGGTTCTGTATTTTTCGTCCTGCTGCCGCATCGCTCTATCGGCTTCTCTGCGAAGATTAACGTTGTATTGTATATGGGAGCCGAAAATGACAAACATGCATAAAACAAGAACGCGAGTCAAGGTTTCAAACATGTCCTCACCAAGAAGATGATGAACAATATTTGCTTCAGGGGATAGAAAAAAGAACATAAATGATTCCAGAATCCAGTAAATTGTGGCAATCCCGATTCCGGTTATTACTATCGAATCTAAAAAACTTGTGCGAATTTTATTTTTGCCTTTCATTCTGCTCTGCCTTTAAAACTTAATCCGGAGGATCCAAATGCTTCACTTAAAAAATAAAAAGGGGTTAATCCACACCTGTGGGCTAACCCCTTTATGAGACCTTTGAAAAACATCCCCTTTTGCTCGATTTCTGCGTCAGACTCAAATTTTAATCCTCGAAATATTACATATATTCCTGCGGTTTAAATTTTCCCCTTCCTTGAACTCGAACAGATAAGTGTAGACTTCGAAAGTAAATATTTTTCGAAGGTCTCAATATCTTTATGGTGCCGGAGGAGAGACTCGAACTCTCATGGACTTGCGCCCGGAGGATTTTGAGTCCTCTGCGTCTACCAGTTTCACCACTCCGGCTTTTGGTTCGTCTTATATTAAAACAGGCAAAGGTTGTCAATAACATTGCGAATATCCTTTTTCAGCAATTCACCTTCCCTTAAAATCAACGGCGTTTCTTCTGTTACATCAACAACTGTTGAACCGGCTCCCCCCCTTAACGGTCCTGCGTCGAGTATAAGATCAACTTGATCCGCAATCTCTTCATCAAGGTCATCAATTTGAAAACACCCGGCATTTCCGGAAATGTTTGCGCTTGTCCCGGTAATCGGGCCGCCCGAAGCTTTAACCAGAGCGGATGCTATATTATGCCCCGGTAGGCGGATGCCAATTTTTTTTGTTCCAGCAGTAAGATCGGCGGAAAGTCCTTCCTTTGCCTGAAACACAATCGAAACCCTGCCTGGCCAGAATCTTTCCATAATAGCTGTTGCCACAGGCGGAATAGTTGCCGCAAGTCTGTCCAGTTCATCCTTATCTTCGATTAAAACCAAAATAGGCTTGCTTGTGGATCTTTTTTTAATATGGAATAGCCTGTTTACCGCTTTGGCGTTAAAAGCGTCTGCTCCAAGGCCATACAGACTTCTTGTTGGGAATACGACAACTCCTCCATGCCTGATTATATCTGCGGCTTCAGTAATGATGCCAGTATTTGGGTTTGCACCATTTACCTTCCTTATTTTATCTGATGTCCTCAATTTTTTTTGCTTTCTTTTCAACTTGCATTGCCATTTCAGATTTAAACTCCTCCAGCCTCCGGGTAAGTTTCCCATCAGAAACAGCAAGTATCTGTGTTGCAAGAATTCCTGCATTCCTCGCACCCGGTTTCCCTATGGCAACGGTTGCCACCGGAATACCAGGAGGCATTTGTACAGTAGAAAGAAGGGAATCAAATCCGTTCAGGCATGAAGAATCGATGGGAACTCCGATTACCGGTAAAGATGTATGAGCGGCTATAACTCCGGCAAGATGGGCTGCATGCCCGGCACCGGCAATAATTACCCTTATCCCCTGCTCTTTGGCCGAAGATGCAAATTCAGCAGCTCTTTTTGGGCTTCTATGCGCAGAAGCAACTGTCATTTCAAAAGGAATATCAAATTTTTTTAATACAGCGGTGGTTTCCTCCATAACTTTAAGATCTGAATCACTGCCCATTACAATTCCCACTTTGAAAGGTTGCTCAGACTGTGTTGTATCTTTTCCTGTTTCCAAAAAAGGCCTCCTTTATCAGTTTATAGTTGAATGATTATAGTAGTTCTCATAAATATGTTCCGTTTTAAATGAGGAAACTGTCTGAGTATATTAGAGATCGTTAAGAAAGAACTTGAGTGCAATATTGGTTATTTTTTAAGATAGTTCTAATGGCAAAATTAACTATAATATGTTCGGTCTGTTCTTTCTTTACGACCTCTTATATACGAGTTTTTCATCGTTTAAAACGGAATATATTTATGAGAAACAGTATAAATTTTTTAATTATGGAGCTGTGATTTGTGAGCTCCTTCTGCCAAACTCTCCAGCAAAACCTGCTTTTTCTCATCAAGCTCCTTTCTGGTGATGGTCGCCCCTTTTATCCCACCGTTTAACGCTATTTCAGAAAGATAGCACTCCCCCTTTTCTAAAATGTGAAGGTCGATGTGGGCAAAAGGAAATTTTCCCCGATTCATTATGCTGCGGCAAAACTCTTCCTGGTCTTTATCCAGTATATACGGACTGCTCTTTCCACCTGAGGAGATGTTCGCCCTGAAATTGTGTGGATTGTGCCTGGCATATGCCTCAATATAGTCTCCGATTATAATGGCGCGGACATCTGTAAAATTACCCAAAAAAGGCTGAATGACAAAAGGATACGAAGATTCTAAAAGGGCTATGTGGCTGTACAGAGACTCGACAGTCTCCCATCTGCGTATACCATAGCCACAGTGCATGTGGTTCTCCTTGGTAACAACAGGACCGATGTCATGCCTGTTGTATAGATTTATGGTGTCAACCAGTTCAACCCGCCGGGTGATCACATGTGTACGGGGCAGCATCAGATTTTTAAAAACCAGAGCCTGCATAACTTTAGAAGTGTTTATTACCTGTGAAAGAGGTGATGGAAAGCAGCATACCCCCCGTTCAAGAAGATCAACAAGCATTGCCTGTTTCAAATGCTTGGAAACAAGGGAACCAATAAAAATATCTCCGGGACCAAGCTTATGATAGTTTTCTTTTAATTCCCTGTTTCCTCTGATAATCATATTATCAACCGGTTTCGCGTCTCAATAACATAAAGCACTATGTTGTTTTGAAAGATGAACGTCCAACATCGAACACCCAACGTCGAATAATGATATCGCTTTGCTCTTCAAATTATTTTAAAATCAAATAAAAACCAATGCCGAACCTTGAACAACTATTTGTGTTTTTTTTAGCCGTTTTGATACTTTCAGCGAAAATTTTAACCAATTATTCTGTTTCCTCTAAAAACTTATATAGTAGTTCAGGTTTTAAACTCTGTTTCTTCGTGTTTACACATTCAACATTCGATGTTGGACGTTCGATGTTCGATGTTTGTTTTTTTCAGTAAACGTCGCAGTCCATCCAGCACAAAAACATCTTAGCGTCTATACTCCTCAATACCCAACTCTATTAATCTGTCGAGCAGTTGGCTGAAATTTAATCCGGCGACCTTTGCAGCCCTGGGCAGAAGGCTTGTTGAAGTCATTCCGGGAATTGTATTTGTTTCTAATACATAAATGTCATTATCTTTAAGAATCATGTCGGTTCGACTGTATCCTTTGCACAAAAGCGCCTCATGCGCCATTTTTGCACATGTCTGGGCTTGCACAGTGAGCGCGTCGTCAATACGGGCAGGACATATTTCCCGGGTTATTCCCGCAGTATATTTGGCTTCATAGTCGAAAAAATCATGCTTTTCATCCGGAATAATCTCTATGATGGGCAATGCCTGCAAATCTTTGTTGCCGACTACCCCGCCGGTTAATTCGATACCTTTAATATAGGACTCCATCAGAACTGTTTCATCATATTCAAAGGCCTTCTCAAGGGCGCTTTGAAGGGTATTTTCAGTTTTGACGATAGTCATTCCGACGCTTGACCCTCCTTCTGCCGGTTTAATAACCATAGGCAGGCCTATCTGGCTACAACAGTGAGCAGGATCGATGGGTTCACCTTTTTTAGCAATGATATATCCAGGGATTTTAAGACCATGTTTTTCGTAAAGCTGTTTTGAAATGACTTTGTTCATAGCAACCGCACTCCCTAGAACCCCTGATCCCTGGTAGGGAATATTCAGAAGTTCAAGCAGTCCCTGTATAGTCCCATCCTCACCGTATAATCCATGAAGAATGATCAGTGCGACATCAATTTTCGATGCATCGGCGACCAGGCGGTTTATATCTGTTTTAGGATCGTATCTGATCACCTCGTACTTTTCCTTATCAAGCGCCTCATAAACCTGTTTGCCGCTATTTAAAGAAACCTCACGTTCAGAAGATATACCGCCGGAAAGCAAGGCAACGGTTAGCTTTTTCATGGATTTATTCCTCCTTTTTGCATTTTATGCCTTTTGATTCTATACGCCCAGCTACTTTTTCCACATACTGCTGCGGAACATCATGATTTACGGATGCACTCCGCATGGAATTGAGTTTCATTATTAAAAAGTTCAATTTTTTTAATATGCGATACTTTTCTTTTTCATCTTTCATGCCTGCAAGAAGGTGTTCCGTCTTTTTTATTTCATTTTTTATCTCGATTTCAGGAGGAGCAAAATCAGCATTTTTCAATATTTTATACGCCAGGCGCAAATCTTCAGCAACACAGCTGTCATCATCTAAATCAAGCGGCTTACCAGATCCCGATAGATTTTCAAAATCCCCTTTTTTTTGGGCATTTTTTATACGTTCTTCAACAATTTTATCAAAACCAGGAAACACCGTTTCACCTTTTCCACCATTTTTTCAAACGACTGCATTTTTAAATGACTCAAGTTTCGCACTCCTATTTTGCAGAAAGTAATGCCCTGACGGGGGCAGATATAAAATGAGGAGTGAATCGAGACGATTATATTAAAAAAAAACTATTGAATTGTCAAAAACAAAAAAACCTTAAAATTTTTACTATTTGACCAGAATATATTAATTCTGCTATTGGTGGTTTTATTTTATAAGGCCGAATCCGTAAAATTATTCACCACATCGTCTCATGGGGAATATACTTAAAAAACGCTTCTGTGAACTTTAAATTTTTGAAAAAGGACAAAAAGTATGAAAAAAATTGCATTTGCCGGAACGGATGGGAGAACCCTTTTATGTGCTTTCGTTATTTCAACAGCCAAGAGCGATATTTATCCGGAATCGTTTCAGGGTGTGGTCATTCGGGGAACCCCGTCAATGCCGAAATTTGTAGAAATGATGAACTGGCCCGTTGAATTTATTAACACGGACAGCAACTCCGCCAGCGACTATGCTGCTGCTATTATCCAGAATTTAAAAGATGGGAATATCGACTATGTGATACCCATGCCGGAAGCTCTCTTGTTTGAAGGTCTGGTAGATGAAGTTGAGGCAGCAGGATTTGGAAAGCATATTTTAGGTCTTAATAAAACCGGTGCTTTTATTGAAGGAGATAAGATCAAATGCAAGCAATTATGCCGCGAGGCTGCTATCCCTGTTGCGCAATCCTGGGCCGAGGTGGATGCTAAAAACTATGATGATGCGTTAAGCGTCTGCTTAAGTTATATTCATGATTTTGGCGGTGCCGTATTGAAGTATCCCTATAGCGCCGGGGGAAAAGGCGCCAGAATCATTTTAAATTCATGGGAAATAAGAGAAGTTTATGATAAATTAATAAACGATTATAAAGACAGCTACAAAACTCTCTTTGGTAAAAGAGAAAAATGGCCGCTATTAATCGAATCTTTTATGTCCGGGGTAGAAATTAGCTTTACCATTTTGGTTGACCAACTGGGAAATTTTCAAATACTGCCCACGGCCATGGATTATCCCGAACGCTTTGAAGGACCTGCAAGCAAAACCAACCCGATTACAGGGGGTGTGGGAGCGATCTCGCCACATCCAATGGAAACCCCACAACTTATTGAAATGGCAGGAGAGGCGATTGCAAAACCCCTGATAAGGGTAATGAAAGAAAAAAATATTCTCAGACCATGCATTTTGTATCCGGGCTGTTTTGTGTCCTTCGATTCTCACAAGCAACCCACAAAAATTCGTGTCAGTGAAATAAATATTCGTCCCGGGGAACCCGAAGCCCAGCCCCTGGCTCGCAGGCTGAGGAATTTAGGCACCCTGATAGAAGCCACCCTTGAAGGTCATCTCAATGATATAGAGCCCGAAGTAAGAACGGATCAGCTGTCAATATGTACGGCTCTGGTAACAGGTCCTGGCGGCCCTGACGGTCAAAAGGGGTATCCTTGGTCCTGTACCAAAGGAGAAACCGTTGAAGTCGACCTCAAATACTTAAAAAGAAAAGGCATACAACTCATTCCTTCAGCCATGACTTATGCTGAAACCGAAAACTCGTTTAAGTCCGACGGTACCCGAGTTGGATTTTTAAATGCCAACGCCACCGTAAAAGAGGGTGAAAAGCGGGGCGAAGTCGGTGACAGACTGAGAAAGAAATTACTGGCTGCCTTTGATAACGGAAAAATCAGAGTCATTCCCAGGGAAAACAATGAGGGGAACCGGCTGGATTTAAGAAGGGACATTGGCCGCCATTATCTAAAGGCAGAGAGAATTTTTACATCGTAGTTTTTTTTGTTTCATGTTGGGATGCATGGACTTGAAAAACTAAAATAAATAGTTGATATTTATAAAATTTATCTTATGAGTAATTCTCATAAATATGTTCCGTTTTAAATGAGGAAACTGTCTGAGTTTATTAGTCCACCTCAGGCGGATTAAGAAAGAACCCAAGTGAAATATTGTCTATTTGTTAAGATAGTTCTAATAGCAAGATTAATAATAATATGATCAATCGGTTCTTTCTTTACGACCTCTTATATACGAGTTTTTCATCGTTTAAAACGGAACATATTTATGAGAAACAGTATAAATTTCAATAAAAATACCGTCGACTACCCTAAAAATATTATTTCCAGTAAGGCGTCGTGCGGTCATCTATTTCGTCGTAGCCGGAAATCGAGCATGAAATGGCAATTGCGTAAACCTGGTCTGTGTCGCATGACATTTAAATAAGCGGTGCGGCTCTTTTTCGAATATTTTCACTCACACACCCTTCCCCTATTCAGCAAGTATCACCTTCACCCCCATATCTTCAAACCGTCGCCGGTCTTCATCAGCTATAGAGGTATCGGTGATAAAGGTTTGGATCAGGTCCAGCCCACCCAGAGAGGCCAAAGACACCTTGCCTATTTTTGTGGAATCAGCAACAAGAAATACCTCTTTGGCAGCCTTGATCATGGCCTTTTTCACGTAGAGGTCATTAAATCCCGGGTAGGTCAGGCCCGCATCAAAAGATATCCCGGCGGTGGCAAGAAAGAGTTTGGAAGCGTAAACATCGGAAAAAAATTCAGCCGCCTTCTCGCCGGTAAGAGATAGGGTTGGTGGCTTGAATTGCCCACTCGAGGAGAACACGGTGA
>CAJHXW010000057.1_pt1 | contig 13690 bp, 11 predicted proteins | sample 9198581 | NCBI WGS metagenome assembly CAJHXW01 (sample SAMEA7708328, study PRJEB35096) | sediment metagenome | biome: marine neritic benthic zone biome [ENVO:01000025]; feature: sediment [ENVO:00002007]; material: shallow marine sediment [ENVO:03000034] sea grass bed [ENVO_01000059] ...
ATCTATAAAGTAGCCCATGGCTGCCGGGCGCTGTGCGATATCCATTGGAAAATAGTTGAGAACATTTTTCGCTTCCATAGCCAGATGACGGTCAACGGCTTTTTGAACTTTTTCTTCTCTATTTGCTGTCATTTTGGATCTTGTTCTCCATGCGCTTGAAAAAACCGGCACTTGTCGACTCGAACACCGCGATGCCGACAAACTTCAGACTCAGGCACTTATCTTCAGGGCAGGCTGACACGCATTTCAGGCACATCATACAGTCATCCTGCACAATATTTTTACTCTCTACGTCATCGGCAATTTCACGAATGCCCACATCGCAGACGCGATAGCAGTTTCCGCAGCGGGTGCACTTTTCTCCCTTTTTGGTCAGTCTCAAAAGTGCGGCCTTGTGAAAGATATAATGAAACGCGCTCATGGGGCAAAACAGGCAGAAAAATCGTTTTTTGTAAAAGGCGCCTGTCAGAAAAATTCCGGTGACGGCCATACCGAGGGCAGTTAAAACAAGTTTGGTTTTAGAGCTGAAATCAATCACCAGTTGAGAGAGATCACCGGAAAAAACCGGCAGTAAGGTTCGGCCGGGGCAGATCATGCAAAACGGCACTGAAAAATCATGGTTGAGCCTGGGCAGGCCGAAGGCGGAATTGCTCATGCCAAGAGGGATAAGGATCAACAGTGCCAACAGGAAATATTTTATCTTGTTGAGTTTTTTGAAAGACTCAGGGGAATACTCGCTGTACCGGATTCTGACCTTTTTTCTGAGTTTGCTGATCCAGTCCTGCAGCGTTCCCAAAGGGCATGCGTACCCGCACCAGGCCTTATTAAAGAGAAGAAAAAAGCCGACAAAGGTGAGCAGCCCGATAAAAAGGCCGATACCCCTTCCGCTAAAGACCTGTTTAAACGGAATGTTGGTTTGATGCTGAAATCCCATAAGGTAACAGGAGCCGCCGCTGGTCTCATTGAAGACACAGGCGAAGGTCGGCAACTTGTTCCCTATATTTATGGCAGAATAGCCGCCGTAAATGAGCAGAAGAAAGGCTCCGATCTGGAACCAAAACCGGAAGCGTTCAATATCCGAAGTATTGAGCCAATTACTGATTTTTTTCATCAAACCGGATCTCCCGATAAAGTGTTTTCCGGCGGTCGCGGTAATAGAAGACTCCGAAGCCGCAGAAAACCGATGCCATAAATGCGATCAGCAACCCGTTTTGGTATGATACATATTCCTGCCGGGCCGGATAATATCGCCATGAAAAAGTGGTAACCATGCGGACCAGATCGTAATTTTCTCCTTTAAACCGGCTTGCTTCCCCAGTTTCGTAACGGGCGGTGAATTTCAGTCTGCCGGGCTTGGAACGGTTGAATACCTGCCAGGAGGCTGGATAGTAGTCCCGGACCATCTGAAAGGTTCCGATGCCTTCATCATTCGTAAGGACTTCTTTCTGCCAGCCCTTTGCTGATTCGACCAGCACGGAGACACGGCCGGTAGGTTTACCAAATGAAAAGATCTTGAAGGTGATCATATCACCGGACATAACTTTGGAGTGAAAATTCTTGTCCCAGAGATTATCCACTACGATTTCCAGCGGCGCCTGATCAAAGTTTTGGGAATGCAGCCTTTCAGGATTGAATCTGTGATCATGTCCCCATCCGCAGTTGTGATGAATGGTCAGCCATTTAGCCGTGCTCATCACCAGGTTTTTTTGGCTGACAAATCGATCAATCAGATAAACATAGTTTGCACCATGGGCCGCCCCTTCACCGAACGGTGTTTTGATGGAAACACTGACTTCATGTCCCTTGCGATCAAGAGTGACCCTCTCGTATTCGCCCTCGGGCCGCATGACAAATGCCTCGGCATTTTCAGTGATGCCGCAGGTATTGAGCCAGTAAGTCCGTATGGGTTTGGGCCGATGCTCTGATTCATGGCCGCCATGTCCATCCCGATTATGGCTACTACCTGACCTGGCTGTAGCAGGATGCTTGCCATCGCCGGGTTTCTCGGCAGGTTGATGCATTCCTTGGTGCTGCATTCGGGGCGCTGTAGAAAACCAAAGCGCATCCCTGTTCACCGCAGCGTTGTCCTGATCCGCCTGGAGAACTACCGCTGCTGCCAAAAAGACCGCGCATGAGAGAATAAAAAGTATCTGCTTCATCTTCCGGTTTTCCACCATATATTTACCCTATTCACTATTAATGCGCATTAAAACTTGAAGGTAAACCGTGCCATAACAGACCGTGGTGCAGCAGGAGAATAATCTTTTTCACCGCTGGTATTTTTGGTGACTTCCACGGCATATCTTTCATCAAAGAGGTTGTCGACGAGCAGGCTGAAGTCATATTTGCCTTTTTCAAAGCCAATCATGAAGTTCGTTACAAATTCATACCCTTTGTATTTCTCAGTATTGGCATTGTCCATGTAATAGGCTCCCCAGGTGAACGACTGGATTTTCGACTTAAAACCGGAAGGATGCCGGTATGCGGCCGACAGGGAATATTGATGCCTGGGCACGTAGGGTAGTCGGTTGCCGCTTCTATCGATCTCGCTGACAACCGAACCCACTCGAACCGTTTCTGAAAATTCTTTAAAGGTATAATCCGAATAGGTATAAGATGCTCCAAGTTTAAAGCCTTCAACCAAAGCATACGAACCTGCGAATTCCAGACCCTGCTTTGTGGTTTCCCCGGCATTGGCATATTCAGTCTGACTGCCGTTTAAGACTTTGATAACTTCGTTTTTCACAGGAGAGTAATAATAGGATGTATCAAAGGACCATTTTTTCCTTCTGCCTTTGAGGCCGATTTCATAACTCCTGGTTTTTACCAGCTTCAGGTTCGGATTGTCGTTTATCTCACTTTCACTGGGTGACTGAACGCCGGTGGATGCTGAAGCAAAAATATTCAGGCCTTGAAACAGTTCATAATTGGCCCCGATTCTTGGACTAAAAGCTGTATAGCTTTTGCTGACGTCACTTGAACCTGCTGTGTCGACATAGCCGCCTGTGGACCAGCTGTACTCCGAGGTCCAGTCGCTTTTGATCTTGAAATCGATGATATCCACCCGGGCTCCAACATCCACCATGGTTTTGATGGTGGGGCTGAATGATTCCTGCAAGTAAAAACCATAGAGCATGGCCTCCCTGGACTGGGTTTCCATGTGATCACCGGCTGTGTCGGACAATACTTCGTCAATTCTTTCATACGGCGGCCGCGGTCCGGGAGGATCAATGGTTGTGGTGGCAAGGTCGGCATACTTATAATAATCAGTCTTCTGGTCATCCCTGCGAATCGTCGCTCCTGTGCTCATGGTGGCCGGATTTCCCAGAAGCGTGTGTTTGTGGTTGAGCTGAAGATCTGCACCCATAATCCAGGTTTCGGCATCGTTTATCCTGCCGGTTACCGGATGGTGGTGCTCCCAGTAATTGACATAGGCCAGGGGAATGAATTCAAACTTGCCGAGTTCCTTGGTAATTTTGCTGCTGAAAAAGTACGAATCTGAATAGCGTCCTGAATATTGCCAGGGGCCGGCGGTCTGTTTGGCCTCACCGGTATTCAGATATTGCTGATACATGGATTCGTCGAGGTCGCCCGGCAGCTGTAGATCGGCCTTAGAGTAACTGATGGTATTTTCCCAGGTGGACCCATCGTCCAGGACCACATAGGGTTTCAGACTCGCCTGATTGGTTTCGAACTTGTTTCGGCGCCGCCATGAATTGTCACTCTGCCGCCGTGATGCACTTCCGCTGTAATACAATTTGTCTGCCAGGCTGTCCGCATAGGAGAGATGAAAATTATACGTCCCCCGCTCTCCTGCTCCGAGCTTGAGGACCCCGCCGCTCCTCTCCAGAGGATTTTTAGAGATGATGTTAATGACACCGCCTGACGCATTGGCTCCCCACAGGGTGGAGTTGGGGCCCTTGACCACCTCGATCCGCTCTATTTCCTGGGTGTCGATCATATCGAGCCGGGTGAAACCGTCAGGATCGGTCACCGGAACGCCGTCCCTTAGTACCATGATCTCTCTGACACCATAAGGGGCCTTGAGACCGGCACCGCGAATGATGAGCCTGGAGTCATATCCCTGATTGGTCGACTCAATAAGGACGCCCGGCGTTCCGGAAAGTGCCTCCTTGACATTGAACATCTTGGTGTCGTTCATCTGCTCTTCGGAAATTACGGTAATGCTTGCTGGAACCTCGGAGGTTTTTCTCTCTATTCTTGTTGCGGTCACACTAACTTCATCCAGTTTTCCGGACACGACCTCCTCTGCCATGACTTTCATCGGCAATACCATTAAAAACCCGCAGAGTATATAAACCAATTTTATCATCTCTCTTTTTTCTCCCTTATAATTCTTTTCATATCCAAGCCAATAACGGCTACTCCGTGCTTCGTGAGGGATCCATAACACAATCCCTACCCCTGTGGAATATGGCAAATTGTCGCACCAAGAAGATAAAGCGTTCGTCTAAATTCTTATTTGCGAAGATCTGAGGGTAGGAGAAAGAATCCATCCTCATTGCCAATAATGATTGGACAAGTGCCAACAAATAAATTATTATAAGTCGCTATTATTCATAACGGTGATTCGACCGGGAGTCAGGAAAATGCAAGAGTCGTTCACATGCGCGATGAAAAGTTTGAGGGGAATTAAGCCATGCGACTAGACAGAGTTGCTCACATTGGTTTTGGCTTTCTTTTTTTCTTCATGCTGCTGCTCATTTTAGCCGGCTGTAGAGATGGGAAAAAAGGACCGTTGCAAATAGGAGACCCGGCTCCTGATTTTATAATCAATGATATGAACGGAAAAACGCTCCATCTTGCATCGTGGAAAGGGAAACCGGTTGTTCTACGATTCTGGGACACTGAATGTAAACATTGCCTGGCAGACACTCCGGTTTTCAACCAATATTTTAAAAAATATAAAGAAAAGGGTCTCAAAGTTGTTTATATCAACACAGGAAAAGAGTCCGTTGATGTGGTCACTGACTTTGTCAAAAACCTTAAGATTCCCTTTCCGGTTGTCAGGGAAGGGGGGGCGGAAGTGGCTGCTCTGTTCAATGTACGGATTGTGCCCCAAACGGTGATCATCGATCCTGAGCAGACGATTATCGCAGCTATTCCTGGTGGTGTGAGGGTAGCGAGATTTAAGGAGCTTGTCGGTAAATTTCTCAATTAGTACCTGGGATTTGCTCGAGTCAAAGGATTTTTACTGCAAAGCTTTGTCCATTTATGGCGGTCGCCAGGAGAGGTGTTTAGTTGGGAGCGTACTTAAAAAGCTTGCGCTGCAAAGTTCTCCGGTGAATATTGAGTTTTCTGGCTGTGACCGAGATGTTGCCGCTGCAGTCTGAGAGCACCCTCTGGATATGTTCCCACTCGACCCTGGCAAGGGAGGGCGGTTTAATTTCCTGCTCCTCCAAGTTAACATCCGTGTTCGGCGTTTTCTTGAAGGCCTGGAGGATTTCATTGATATCTGCCGGTTTTGCTAAATAAGAGAGCGCCCCGAGTTTGATCGCTTCGGTGGCGGTGGAAATGGCGCCGTAACCGGTGAGGACCACAATGGAAAGAGACGGTTGAATTTCGAGGCTGTCGCGGATTAGAACGAGCCCGTTTTTCCCCGGCATCTTCAGATCGAACACAGCCATATCGATTTCACGGCACCTGATAAGGTCCATGGCATCATCATAAGAAGGCACATCGTATACAGTATAGCCTCTTCTTTGAAAGGCTCTGGCCATCCGGTCTCGGAAAAAGTCTTCATCGTCTACAAGGAGAATTGTACTCATGTTTACCGTCTTTTTTTCTGTGCTGTGTCAAGTTTAGCCTTATAGGATAAATAGGATAATATTTATCTTATATAAAAAATACAAAATCTTGTCAACCTTTTTTTAAATTAAGTGAGGAGTCGGGGAGTTTTTCGATCTTGGCTCCGTTCGTCCGGGGAATGGCCTATACGCCCGCACAAGCCTTACCAAATGATTACAGTTTAATACACGCCCCCTATCTCCTGCGTTAATTCCATTCAAGCAGAGACGATCATCGCTTCCGTGGAGATCTGTCTGCCGGGGTTGGTTCAAATCTTATCTCAGCGAGATAGCTGCCGTACGTCAGTTTCTCGATAGGATTGGTAAGGCTTGTACGGGCGTATAGGCCATTCCCCGGACGAACTGCTAGCAATCATTAAAACGCAAACGGTTCAATAAAAAAACTTTAAGGAGAAACTCCCCGACTCCTCAATTAAATTAAGAAATGTTAAGTTTCGGCGCAAGTTTTGCGTCAGTTTCGGACTTCCTGTTGAATTAAACTTAACATTATTTATTAGACATGCTATGAAACCAATAGTGTAATGATGTGAGCTATGTTAACAAGTTTTTAATGAGATGTTGGGCGGTGTACCTACCCACCAGCCAGACATAATAATTACCGTTTTTTTAGGGTCTCAATGTATCAAATAACCTCCGGCAAAAATAAACATGAACTCTCGCAGCAAGGGACAGATTTTACGCTTTTCGTATGCATGCTTGCAAGCGGAAGCAAAGGTAATGCGATATATGTTTCCGACGGCTCAACCTCGATTCTTGTTGATGCAGGACTTTCGGGAATTGAAATCCAGCGCAGGCTTGATAAAAAAGGGCTTTGTCCTGAAGACCTGGACGCCATTATTGTATCCCACGAGCATTCAGATCATATTCAGGGTGTGGGAGTTCTTTCCCGCCGTTTTAATTTACCGGTTTATATCAGTCACAAAACAAAAGAAGCCTCAAAACACATAGGAAGTATTTGCGATCTGAGATATTTTGAGTGTGGCACGGCCTTTAGCATTAACAATCTGTTTCTGCACCCTTTTTCCATATCTCATGACGCCATTGATCCAGCAGGCTTCACCATAGAAAGAAACAAAACAAAAATTGGTATTGCAACCGATCTTGGTATTTCAACCTTAATGGTCAAGGAACATCTAAAAGAATGTGATCTGCTCATTCTTGAGGCTAACCATGACCCGGACATGCTGATAAACGGCCCGTATCCCTGGCCTTTAAAACAGCGTATCAAGAGCAGAACCGGACATCTTTCCAACAATGACTCGGCAACTCTTGTAAAGGAGCTTCTCCATGACCGACTTTGCCATGTCATCCTGGCCCATCTGAGTGAAACAAATAATACCCCTGAAAAGGCATTAAGCACGGTGGGAAACGCGCTAAACAACTGTAAAGCACGTCTTGATGTAGCGACTCAGAATAAATGCACAGACTTATTATATCTTAAGTAAAACGTAATAAATTGCTAAGGATCATCTCCAAAAGAATTGGAGAGCCCCTAAGGGGCCAAGGGGTCTAGGATTTCAGGGTTCAAGTGAATGAAAACAGCTTGATACAAATGGCATAAACTCTTATGTTTTTTCTGTCCTTACTCTTTGATATTTTTTAAAAGAATGTCCCAGGAGTCAGAAATCTTTCTATATGTATATGTTTTTCGGTGATTTTCACTCGAACCCTTGACCCCTCGAATCCTTTAATCCTGATCAATCGACCAACTCTTTGGGAGATGATCCATTGGTAATCATTCTGTGAAGATAAGTCGCAGAAAATTTCTTCAATATTCATTAGGCATACTGCCGGCAGGCATAGTTGCCGACGGCTTTTTTATCGAAAGAAAATGGGTCGGGATTAAAAAATTAACTGTCGGCGAAAAGCCTTCCCATAGAATTGTACATTTTACCGATGTTCATCATAAAGGAGATAAATCCTACCTCTTTGGTGTAATCAGCAAAATAAATGCCTTGCGTCCTGATTTTGCATGCTTTACTGGCGATCTGGTTGAAGATCAGGTCCATTTACAAGAAGCCCTGTCGGTTTTAAGAAGAATTTCCTGCCCCCTTTTTGGTGTCCCCGGAAACCATGAATATTGGAGTGGTGTTTCTTTTAGTGAAATGGCAAAGGCTTTTGCAGCAACCGGCGGTAAGTGGCTCATGGATGGTGGCGTATTATTTGCCGGAGGGAAGATTGCCATCACTGGTGTTACCGGACACAATATTTATTTAAAGCCGAATCTAAAAGCCGAAAAGCATCTGCTTTTGACCCATTATCCTGTTTTTGTTGATAAACTTAAAAGCATAAAATTTGATTTAATACTGGCAGGGCATTCACATGGCGGACAGGTTCGTATTCCTTTTTTAGGCGCAGCAATTCTTCCCTATAATGTCGGCAGGTATGACAGAGGCTTTTTCAAAACGGGCTCAGGCCCACTTTATGTCAATCCGGGGATCGGCTGCTATCTTTTGCCGATACGATTTTGCTGCAGGCCTGAGATTACGGTCATTCAATTTTGATGGCTTTGAAAAAAATCTCATCTACTGCGTTGTAACGTTTTTTCAGGAATTCGACATACTATATGTATAGTCTCGTTCCTGAAAAACCGTTACGCCTTGTATATGAGCCTTTTTGCAAAGCCATCAGACGTTTGTTGAAAGACTTTTTGCGAGAACACCAATTTTAACGGCGCCATCTGATGCTTGTTATCTTTCCCAAAAAGGCCTTGCATGTTCTGCTGTTTCTTCGGGCGCTGTAAATGTGGTCATATCCCCCAGCATGACTTCAAAACCGGTATGGTCGTTTCTAACCCACGGGGCGTAATTAGAGCGTGCAAGAATTACCATGCGCAGCTCGAGGGGTATCTTCTCATCTTCTATAAATAAGATTCCCAGGTTGTACCCATTCCTGCAAAGACCCCGGTAAAACCTCTGGGTGTTTAACACCCCTTTGGACAGGTCTTCCCAATCCGAAACAGCCAGTTGATGAAAAGATGTTATTTTTGGAAGTATTCCCCAGATTTCAAAAAATCCTTCGGGGGCAAAGGCAGCAATCCATTCCCAGGCCCCGGTATTTCCAATGTACCGGCTGCCATCTCGTTTTTCATATTTCAAGTAGTCTGAAAAAAGGTATGATCCGGTCTCTTGATAATATTGCTGTGTTCTTTTACACAGGAAACGGTGGTGGTTTGAGGCAAGCCTGTCTGCATTTATCTGCAGGTGGGGATGCAACAGCGAGCCACCGGCTGAAGGAAGGTGGTTCTGGGTGATTGCCATGTAAATGGCGTCGTGATCATGGGACAAAACATCATTGAGGTACTTGCTGCAGTTTATAAAACTGCCGGTATATGAGGATAAAGATGCCTTGCCGATGTCCACGAAATGATTGTTGTCAAAAAGGCTAACAGCAGAAAAGGAGCCGTAAGGAAAAAGATTCGGGAACAGGACCGATTCGTCCCGCACAAGGCGATGGTTATGTGAAATTTCAGGCAAAAGCTGCGGGGTCTTCGAATTCACCTGAGGTTTGCAAAACGGACATTCGGATGTTTTTTTCGCGTCAGGTGGCGGCTTGGGAAGAGTATCCGTACCCGTCTCCTTTTCATCAATTCGACTGAACGCGATTCGGCTTGTACGCCAGGTAATTGGGTTTCTGCGAATTTCAATTGGTTTTTCAACCACCTCTCCGGATGGAGCAACGAACCTGGCTGAAACAGACTCCTTTGTAAAATTAAGGTTTGCAAAATGATCTTCGGGCATATTCATGAGAAGCAAACAGTCGTGTTTCAGTCTTAGCTCGGTTCGTCCGGGGCAAGACATGGATCAGTGAAAAAGTGGAGCATACACGTAGTATGTGAGCATTTTGAACCGTTCCACAACGCCGCCATGGACACTCAGATTGTTTTTGAGATAGGTTCTCTAAACGAACCCTTAGTATTCCTCGTAATACAGCCCTTTAAGAATCGATGGGTCGCTCAAACGATTCTCAATATCAACACCGAAAAAGTCAGCTATCGGTTTAAATATTTCAGGGTTGCTGCTTTGCACTTTGCGTGCAGTGCCAAGAACTATCTCCAATCCTTTTTTTGTCATTTTCCCTAAAGGCTGCCTGCATCCTCCCGACGGCATACCAAGAATAGACATAAGGGCTTTTATCGCAAGAGGATTTCTGGCTCTGCAAACCACCTCACCATAGGGTGTTTTTTCCATGGTTTTAACAGTGACAAGGCCAAAAAGAGGTTCTATCCCGGACAGGAGGTTTTGAGCTTTGTCCACGGAGCCATCTTCAAGGAGTTGAACCATATGCGTGATTGCAGAGGGAGCAACATTTGAAGCAACAGATATGACACCGGCCGCAGCAACCTGTTGATCCGTCATCATTTCATAAGTCATACCGTCATCACCTGATAAAATGGTAAAATTCGACCCGCAGCATTTTCTGGTATGCTTCATGTTTTCTATATTACCTGTTGCTTCTTTTACCGTACTAACGTTTGGAAACTCTTTATTCAAAAGGGCAAGATCCTCCGGCAAAAGTTGTGCCCCTGTCCTTCCTGGAATCACATAGGGAATGACCTGTACATCAGGAATGGTTTTTGCGATGGGGCCGACATATTCTCTGCGGATTTCAAGGGAGCTTGGTCCATTATAGTATGGATCAACAAGCAAGACTGCATCTGCACCTGCTTCAACCGCGTGCTTTGTGGCAACAATGGCTTCCTTTGTGTTATTACTTCCTGTTCCGGCAATGCAAGAGCATTTTCCCCTTGTTTTCTTTGCAACGATTTCAACAACCTTATTATGTTCCTCCCATGATAAAACAGGGCTTTCTCCGGTTGTACCGACGGCCAGAATTCCGGTTATCCCGTTTTCTATCTGAAAATCTATCAACCCGTTCAGTCCTTCTTCATTTACCGCATCACTTTGAAACGGGGTAATGAGTGCGGTGTAACATCCTGTGTTCATGTGACCTCCCTTTTAATTTGGTAACCTATAAAAAATATCATATAAAAAAAGTTGATACAGCCTGAAACATAAGCTTTAAAAATTGATGGACATGAAAACATTCTTAGATTCATGGGAGCAGGGGAATAAGGAAGATGACTGATATTGGGTACCCCTGGTTTCGAATTTCAAATAAAAAACGTCTTTTCTCTATAATTTATATATAAATTTCATATATTATCAATGCTAATTTCTGTCAAGAAGCTATTGTTAGGTTTTTATAAAATAATATTGATTATCACTCGTTTCTTCTTGACAATCAAAAGTTGCTGCCGTACTTACCCAGTTTAATGCTCGCGTAAAGATGATTCCCGCGTAAAAATTTTAAACGTCACCATTAAAAAACAACGATCATTTATATAAGGATTCAATTATGCCTAAAGCAAAAAATGTCGAAGAATATATTGCCAAGCAACGAGCTGCCATTGCCGGCAACCCGGAATGCGGGACATCTCATTATAATCTTGCTGTCGGTCTTCTTGGACAGAAAAAATACGATGAAGCTGAAAAAGAGCTTTTTGCCGCTATTGACTGCAGCCCGAATCTTGCTGAAGCCTATGTGCAGCTTGGGGGAATTTGTCTGCAGAAGGGAGATCTGGAAGGTTGCCTTGAATATAATCAGCGGGCGGTCAAGTCAAGAGCTGGATTTTCAGAAGGATGGGCAAACATAGGATTTGCACAGCTTCAACTGGGAAATATTGAAGAGTCAATTTCTGCTCTTGAAAAAGCGATCCGATGGAACCCGAAATTTCTTCAGGCTTACACCACACTGGCAAATGCCTATTTGATGAAAGGGATGGTAGATGAAAGCATCGATGCCAACTTAAAGGCTCTTAAGATTGAAGAGAGCTTTGCCGTTGCGCACAATAATCTGGCAATTGCATATCTAGAGAAAAAACATTATGAAATGGCCATACAACATTGTGATAAAGCTGTTGAACTCGGTTACGATGTCGCACCGGAAATACTTAAAGAGATTAAAAAGCACCGGAAAGGATAAAAGCAGAAATTTTATCATTTACCTCCTGTAAGTCAAATCCATGCCGAAAAAGCCGCAATTTAATTTTTTCCTCTCAAACATAAAAAATCAGATTCAAAAAGGCAGTAAGATTTGGAAATCTTCAATGCCTGTAAGCTTACAGCAGCCCAAAGAAATTTCTGGCTTTTGTTTTTCCTATGGGGATTATTTTAAGGCAGCCCGATCTTTCCTGTCGGCAAACAACTGTAAAATAATCATTGCTGCTGTATCACAGGCCACAAATCAAATCATAGAGCTTTCAGACATTAAATGTGTGAATATCTTTCAGGAAAAGCACGGAGAATTTTATCATCCTGCTCGGATTGAAACGATTGTCGGAGAAAAGAAGTCTTCCTTTGTATTGAATGTGGCTGTGTCCGAAACAGGAAAAAGCTGCATGAAAAGAGAATATGAACTATTGCAAAGATTGAGCAGAAAATTTAAAAATTCATACCTTCCAAATGTTTATGGCAAGGATGAAATCTGTCTGGACAACAATCTTAACGTTGGCCTGTTTTTAGCACAATGGTTTGAAGGTTATCATGAATTTCACCTTTCACATAAGCATGCTGATTCAGGCAAAAAAATACTCGCATGGGACCCTGCCAGCGACGGATTTTTCCTTTCAAAGAGTCAGACGAGGAAACTTTACAGACAGGCGGCCATGATCCTTACCTTATATTATGATATTGAGACCTTTAACCAAATATTTCCATGGCACCATGCGGCAGGAGATTTTGTTATAAGAATTAAAGAAAACGAGATAGATGTAAAGCTCATTACTGTCCGACAATATGCACCCCTTTTTAATCATATTAATACAATTGAAGAAAAGCACACAAGTTTACAGTTCATTATAGAAGGTATGCTTGTATTTTTTTTAAATCTGTCCATCAGGATGCGTCTTGACAGATTAGACGGGGTTGGAGATATTGTATGGTCTGATGATTGTGCGGTTGAAGAAAGCCTTAAAGGATTTTACCAGGCTCTGGCTTTAAAGCCGCAGGTTTCTTCAATCCCTGCGCCCCAGGCTGATTTTTTTTTGGATTATCTCTCAGCTTTGCCTGAATCCCAGCTGTACGACCTGTCTTTATCCATCGCAGATGCATATAATCCTTTAGCCCCGGAAGTTCCGGTAATTAAAGATCAACTTAAATCGCATGTTGATTTGCTTTACCACTCTATTAAAGCACATCTTCCTTGTTAAAATCTCTGGGAGATTTTCCACCTGACTTTTCGAAAGCCTCGATCCATTTTCCGACCCTTTCTTCTCCATAGGTCATCTTCCATGCAGATAATATATTATCAAGGGGAATATCTGCGAAAGTTCCGTGATCTTCCAGATACTCCATGAACTGTTTTTTCTCTATACTGTAAGGTTGGAAGACGGAATCCTCCCGGCCGTTAAATTCAAGGGGAACGACTTTATGTTTTTTGCACAGTTCAACATTAAAGGCCGGCGTTGCCTTAACCCATTTGCCTTCCAGATAGAATTCTGTAAATCCGTGATAGACAAACAGATCCGAACCTAAAAATTCTATCAGCTGCCTGGTGGCCAGGTGGTTTCTCACATTGGCAAAACCAAGGCGTGACGGAATTTTGCAAGCTCTACCTAAAGCACAAAGAAGTGATGCTTTGCTCACACAATATCCGCGTCCGCTTTTTAATACATTGCTTGCCCGGTAATGCTCGGCACGGTAAAACGGATAATAGGGATCGTACCAGATTCCATCTCGAACGGCGTAAAAGAGTTTGATGGCCTGATCAGTCGCTGAATCCTTCGCAGTACCGATAATCTTTTTAGCGTGTTCAATAATAGGCGCACTGTCGCTGTCTATCATGGCTGTCGGTAAAAGATA
>CAJHXW010000212.1_pt1 | contig 13591 bp, 11 predicted proteins | sample 9198581 | NCBI WGS metagenome assembly CAJHXW01 (sample SAMEA7708328, study PRJEB35096) | sediment metagenome | biome: marine neritic benthic zone biome [ENVO:01000025]; feature: sediment [ENVO:00002007]; material: shallow marine sediment [ENVO:03000034] sea grass bed [ENVO_01000059] ...
CAAAAACACCATCCCGCATTGGCCGTATGGGAACAATATTGCCCGGTGTTCTTCCCAGCATATTTTTAGCATCTGCACCGACAGCCAGAACCCTGTTTTTCGATCTGTGGTCCACACTAACCGCAACGACTGAAGGTTCCATCAAAACAATACCTTTGCCCTTAACATAAACCAGTGTATTGGCAGTGCCCAGGTCAATGGCAAGATCACTTGAAAAAAAACCTAAAATTCCATCAAAAAATAAATTCATAACACCTCAATTCCGCACATATTAAGTGAGACCTTGTAAACCGTTTTCTTTTAAAAGTCTCTAAGTGCTATTTTTTATTTTAACTATTATACTGCAAAATTTATAAAACTGCAAGGAATCGCTACCAGAATTATATTGGTATTACAAGGAAAAATTATAACTTTGCTATTTTCCATTCCTCTTTCCTGAAAGCAAATTCATTATTGCATTGTGAATTTTGGGTCTGAAAGCTTTTATTTTGGTGTTGTCACGTGACGGATGTATGCGATTTGTTAAAAGTATGGCAATAACTGACCTTTCTATATCCATCCAGAAAGATGTTCCGGTAAACCCTAAATGTCCCACACTTTTTCTTGAAAAAAAATCCCCACAGCTTGAATTGGTTAAAGATGGGGTATCAAACCCCAACGCTTTTTCCGTATTGTCCTGCCTTTTAAAAAATATTTTCAGCAATTCTTTATTAAAAACATCAGTTGAGGAAAATCCATGGTACACAGATAAAAGTGCCGATAAAAGACGGTAAATACATCCGGCGGTTCCGAAAAGTCCTGCATGTCCATCAACGCCTCCCACCACATATGCATTTTCATCATGCACCACACCTTCTAAAAGCATATTGCGCCATGGACAAAACTCGGTAGCCGCACATCTTTCAGGTCTGAGTCGTGAATCAGCATCTGCAAAGAAAAGACCCTGGCCTGCACCAGAAGCAAGGGGTTTATAAACCGCGTCTTCAACAAACCTTCCCAGGGGTTTTCCGGAAATATGCTCTATCACATGGCGAAGAATCATAAAACCGAGATCGCTGTATAATTCTTTTTTCCCGGTCTGGTATACCAGTGGCTCTCTGACTATTAAATCCACTAAGGCATCTTTTCTTGAATCCATGGAAAGCTTGGCAAGCTTTTTATAATATGGACGATAATCTGGCAGGCCGGAGGTATGGCTTAATAGATGCCTTATATTAATCTTCTCTTTTTCCGTCTTTTTAAACTTTAGTAAAACAGATCCCAAGCTTTGTTCAAGATCAAGTTTGTGCCTTTGAACCAGGTTCATTATCGCAAGAGTGGTAGCCAGAGGTTTGGTCAAAGACGCAAGGTCAAAAATAGTATCTTCAGCCATGGGCCGTTTTGTATATATATTCGCATATCCATAGGCCTTGATAAAAAGAATGGAATCTTTTCTCGCAATTAAAAGGACGGCACCGGGAAAAACCTTGTCCGATAGGCCCTGATGCATAAGGGTGTCGACTTGGCGCATAGTTTTATCCGTTATAAACTGAAGGCCACTAGACCGTGGTTGCCGGCTCATGAAAAGTTAAAAGTTTTTTGTCTGTATGAATCGTTGCATGAAGTCCTGTGGGAACCACAAGATTTCTTTTTCCGTGGCCGACTTCAAGTCCAGCAAGTATGGGAATTTTATCATCTTTAAAGATGTCGATAGCCAACCGAATAATGTCATCTCTGCCACAATCTTCAAAAGTCCCCAGAATTAAACCTGCAAGGCCATTAAAACATCCTGCCAGCTTCATCTGGCTCAGCATCCTGTCAATCCGGTAAGGACCCTCCCCCCTGTCTTCTAAAAACAGGATACACTCCTGAAAATCAGGTTGGAATGGAGTCCCCAACAAATGGCATAGTGTCCTTAAGTTCCCGCCCAAAACTGGCCCGGAAGATGAACCTGGGTGAATGGTGGTGCCGCCTTTAATGGCTATTTTGGGTTTTTCATCGGATGTAATTATCGAAAGCAGGGAATCTTTTGTTCTGTTGTCTGAATTTCCTATCGTCGTTACTGTTGGCCCGTGAAATGTAACCAGCCTGCACTTTAGATACAGAGTCGACAGCAATGCGGAAATGTCACTGAATCCGACAAATATTTTTGGATTCTTTTGAATGATTTTATAATCCAGCAATGACAGTGTCCGGATCGAACCATACCCCCCCCTGGCACATATAATCGCCTTAATGGTTGGATCTGCAAAATATCTGTTTACCATCTCGGCCCGCTTAAAATCAGATCCGGCAAAATATTTATTTTTATCAAACAACCTTTCAGGAATCGATATATTAAATCCCATAGACTCAAGCACAGCGATCCCTCTATTAAACTTTTTTAAATCAAAGTGGCTGGCAGGCGCAACGACCCCGATGGTATCACCCTGCCTGAGCCGTGGAGGTATTAAAGGTTTTAATTTTTTTGCTTTCATCTTGGATCAACCTATTAAAAGTGATGAACTCCTAAAAAAGTCCGATTTAGACGGTTTCGTATAAAGTCTTTTATCGCCGGATGCCGCTGTAAAAAGTAGTACACAGGTCTTGACATAGTCAGTGAATCGTATTAAATGTTCAATCAGTCGGGGCGTGGCGCAGTCTGGGAGCGCACTTGAATGGGGTTCAAGGGGTCGGAGGTTCAAATCCTCTCGCCCCGACCAATAATTTCATCAACTTGCAGCTTGTTGCTTTTTATCATTCGGGTTTTTGTGACACAAAAGATTTGGCGGTTCATCCACTAAGCGGATTGACCGTCTTTTTTTATGATGTTGTAAATGGAAACGGAAATCTTCACTCCCTGCTTTTTAACAGCCGTTTCATGATGATTTAACCCCATCAATTGCCTTGCCCTAAACGTAATTAATTGATTTACGTTTAATTGTAACACGTTAGCAGGTTTGCCGTCAATGGCTATTACCTTGTCTTTTGGGTTCTGTTCGGTTTTAACCTGTTTGAACATCCCAAGCAGATCATCATTTACCGGAATTTGCCTGTCCTCATTGCCCTTCGCTTTTGTTAAATAAATAAAATCTTTCAGAGTTTGATTATGAATTTTTAATTCAGGTTAAGAGAAGGTAACTTAATCATTGAAAAAGTCGGAATCCATCTCTACGGTCAACCGATCATCATCCAATAATCGTTCCGTCAGCCCCTTGATCTTCGGCAACTCGTATGCGAAAAAATAGCGAAGTGTATACATTTTTCCTTGATAAAATCTCGCATCGGATTCCTTACAGCCCCTGTCCAGTGCCTGTTGAGCGGATAGTCCTTGCAACAGCCACTGCCAGGCGATGGTGGTTATACCGAACAGTTCCAGGTAAAGGGTGGCATCCGCCAGAAAGGGTTCCGGGCCTTGGGCTTGAGCCAGGGATAAAAGATGTTGCGTAACGTTTTGAAGTTTTTCCAACGCCTCTTTAAGGGATTGAGCGTATTTTACCAGTCCGGGGATTTCCCCGGCCCTTGATAGTGTATCTTTTAGTTCATCCACAAATAGCGAAAAGGCCCTCCCGTTCCGGCTTATTACTTTCCGTCCCAATAAATCCATTCCGTGAATAGCCGTTGTTCCTTCATGGATGGGGTGAATCCGCGCATCCCGGTAATACTGCTCCAATGGGTAGTCATCGCAGTAGCCGGACCCTCCGAAACATTGAAGGCCCTGACTAATAGCCTGGATACCCATTTCAGAAGGATAGGTTTTGGCTATCGGAGTCAGCAGATCCAATAGCAGTGAATAGTCTTCACTTTCTTTTTCACTTGCGACCTTCTTCAAATCCACATACCGGCTGCATTGCATAAGAAGCGCCAGCGATCCTTCGACCACCGCGCGCTGAAACAGCAGCATCCGTTTGACGTCGGCGTGTTCGATAATCGGCACCTGGCGTTGTGAGGGATCTTTCTGAGATACGATACGGCCTTGCCGGCGGGTCCTGGCATACTCTAAAGCCGCATAGTAAGCTGCCGTTGCCATGGAGGTTGCACCAAGACCGACACCGATCCTGGCTTCGTTCATCATCTGGAACATATAGCGCAGGCCGTTGTGCGGTTCTCCCACCAGCCATCCATGGCAGTCGTTTTTATCGCCGATGCTCAACTGCACGATGGGGCAGCCCCGATACCCGAGTTTGTGGTACACCCCGGAGGTAACCACATCATTGGAAACCAAAGTCTCAGAAGCATTTAAGCGCTTTTTGGGCACCACGAACAGCGAGATCCCTTTGACACCAGCCGGAGCCCCTTCTATTTTCGCCAGCATCAGATGGATCACATTTTCGGCACCGTCGTGGTCACCGGCCGAAATAAATATTTTCTGCCCCGTTATGTGATAAAAGCCATTGCCCGTCGGTACCGCACCGGTGGTGATATCGGACAGTGAAGATCCGGCTTCCGGTTCGGTAAGCGCCATGGTGCCCTGCCATTTTCCACCCCGCATCATAGGAACATATGTATGGTACAAATACTGATCACCGAATTTTTCGATCAGGCGGGCCGCCCCATCGCTGAGCCCGGGAAATGCGCTGGCCGAATAATTGGCCGCAGCAAAAATGAAATGGCAGGCATCGGCAATCATATGCGGCAGTTGTTCACCGTCCAGATCATAGGGCACTGTGGTGGAAATCCATCCGCCTTCACCAAAGGCTTTGAGTATTTTTTTTACGGATGGATGGACCCTCACGGTCCCGTTTTCAAGGGTCGGCTGATTGCGGTCCATCTCCTCGAATACCGGCCACAGGAGATCTTTTGCCAGCTTGACGGCGGATCTGATCACCATGTCAAAAACCGTTCCATTGTGATCCTCATAATAGTCGTATTTCGTCAATGCTTCGATTTCGAACACATCGTAAAGCAAAAACTTTAGATTTTTCTCACTAAAAAATTTTGTCGCCACTTTTTCTCCTTAATAACTATGACAGATTGTCCGACTTGATTGATGGCTTCTAACTGGAACCTATCTCAAAAATAATCTTAGTGTCCATGGCGGCGTTGCGAAACATTTCAAAATGCTCACATAATACGTGTAGGCTCTGCTTTTTCACCGTTTCACGCCTTGCCCTGAACTCTAAGCCTTATTTTTAAGATAGGTTATAGTATCATTGGGGGGAATATAATCCATTTCATGTCTCAGAAACAACCACAACATATAGATAAGAGGTGAATTTAAAAACCGTTAGTCTGCCTTGGACTTCTTTGCCAGTAACACCACATCAAGGCAATTGCAAGTATATTAGAGATATTAGAATTCGTTACAATCCAGCTGTTACAATATGGAAAAAATATTTATCCATATCCTGTCCTGATTCAACGAAAGGTCTTTTTTACTTTATTTGATAGTATATATAGACTTAAGGCGAAGCATCCCTCAGCTTTTACGACGCTCCTGGTAAATATCCATGACCGCAGTCATATAGTCCGGCTGGGGAATCCATTGATAATCTTTGTCTTCTTAATGGAGCTTAATAGCATCGAAATCACAAGTGATTACTCACAGGCCGCAACAGATACAGCGGTCCCAAATATTGCCCCCTCAAATGAATTTTTTATAATAGCCTGTATCAATATCACCCTCTTATATTCCTCCCACAATGCTATTTCTTGTATGAATCTTCAAAAAAATGATTATAAGTGTATCCTTTTTTTCCTTTCCACCGTCTATAGGTTAAAAAGGAGGTGATCTAAATGTATGCTTCAGAATTTTTCGGCTTTTCCTTATGGTGGATATGCCCGATTTTGATGATAGCCATTTGCTTTTTCATGATGAGAGGGCGAAGAGGCTCCATGATGTGCGGATTTGGTTTCCGCGACAAAGACAGGCATCATATCAGAACTTCAGAATCAGCAACGGATATACTCGATAAGCGATATGCTTCTGGCGAAATTGACAAGGAGGAATATGAGGAGAAAAAAAGAACCTTAGCCAACTCATTAGAATTATATCAATAATTGATGCCACCTTTAAAAATGCTTAAGATTAGGAGCTGATAAATGTCCATCTATTTAAAAAATGTGAATGTGGTGAACGTTCGCTTATCTTAAATATGTATGATTGATAAAATTCATACGATCTAAAAAAGTTGACTCTACAGATTTAAGAAAAACTCCATATCACTACTTGAAATCTCAATGGTATAAAGAAGCTAAAATTCATGAAAACGAATATCATATTTTTATTTAATTGAGGGATCGAGAATTTTTTTCCTTAACAGCTTTTTTGGTGATCCCCCTGACGAATCGATCAGAGATTGAAAAGCTCCCTGACCCCTCATTTAATCAGGAAAATTTTCAATAGGCTTTAACAGCTTTATTTTGAAAAAGGAACTCACAAATGCATGAAATCGAATCGCCATTTCCAATTGTTAATTCAGATGGTAGGCTTGAATGCAGGGAGATCTTGGGAGGCATCCGCGATAGAGACGTTGAGGTCTCCGCCGGAAAAGTCATCGCTTCTATTTACTCGGCAGCCTGCTGCGGAGGAATGGGAGGAGATATTTACTATTTTGGCGTCTGTAAAGGTGACCTCATTACTCGACTGGCCATTGCAGATGTTACAGGCCACGGCGAGGCAGTTTCAGAAATTAGCCAGTACGTCTATGATACTTTAAAAGATCACATGTGAGCAGAGGACAGTCGAGTCATTCTGGGCGAAGTTAACCAGCGGATTAACAGCCGCAGCCTGGATGCCATGACTACCGCGGCAGTTGTCGCGTATTATAGTCAAAAGAGCGAAGTGAGAATTTCATATGCCGGACATCCCCCTGTTCTATACAGACGAGCCAACGAAAAGGCCTGGATCTATGCAAGACCACCTGGCAGCAAGAGGCAAAGTGATGGCTTTCCCAAAAACATCCCCCTTGCAATCGATTTGGAAACACTCTACGGGCAGTTCACGATTTCGATGTTTCCGGGAGACCGACTCTTTGTCTATTCCGATGGAATCATTGATGCTCCCGACCTCGAGGGTAAAAGATTTGGATTAGAGCGTCTCAAAGATGTCCTTGATGCAAATGCAGAGTCCCCTCTGTCTGAACTTAAATCGACAGTCCTCAAAACATTGAATCAATATACTGGAAAAGAACTAACTCATGATGACGTCACCCTGATTGCCATGGAAATTTGTTAGCGATTAGGAGTGTGGGGTACTCCATCGCCGTAAGAAACCAATAATGAGGATTTTGCTTATGAAATTGCTATATTCCTGACCTTAAAATTTTGTATGATATCAGATGTAACCTGCAATTTTTTGGTGAATCTTACAACTGTAATTTTGAGTAAAAAGTGCTCGGCAAAAAAATATTGTCAAGATCCTGAGGGATAAAATTATAAATTGCAACTTATCTGGAAATTATTTATTAATAATGGCCAAGAAAAACACTGTATCCTAACTCGTTTGACACTTAAAACACCATGCCCTTAAAAGCTGGAAAATCTTTCGCTCTTATCTTTATCTTGATAACTGCAATTATCGGCGCCAGTTCGTTTATGGCCTTCTTGTTTTTTTTATATGAAGGCTCTTTGGACTGGATACCTCTGGGCTTGAACGAAGCGGAGCGCCTTGTGTTCAATACACTGATTTCCGAAGCTTTTTTCCTCCAACATAGTATTATGATTCGAGGATTTTTTCGCCAGCGTCTAAGTGTTCTCATCCCCTCCCATTACCAAGGGGCTGTTTACACCGTTGTTTCGGGGTTCGTTTTGTTAGCATTTGTGGTGTTTTGGCAAGGTTCAGATATCACCCTGTTCGATTTGCATGGGCTGCCTAGCGGTGTCATGCGTGCTTTTTATTTCCTGTCAATCATAGGAACTGGCTGGGGTATGTGGGCGTTGCGTTCAATCGACATGTTCGGCCTTGATCCAATCCTTAAGAATTTACGATCCAAGCCAACTCTGTCCAGTCCTTTCAAAATTCGAGGTCCTTACCGCTGGGTCCGGCATCCACTTTATCTGTTTATGATCGTGCTGTTTTGGTCCTGCCCATCGCTGACGGTCGATCGGTTGCTGTTCAATGTTTTATGGACGATTTGGATCGTCATCGGAACAGTTCTTGAGGAACGGGATCTATTATATGATTTCGGAGACGCCTATCGCGATTATCAAGCAACTGTACCTATGTTAGTGCCACGTGGTATTCTTCCGGCCTACCCCGCTGGCAAATCGAACAATAAAGTCTAACACTTATAAGGCCTCCGATGTCAACAGGCAATACTTCACCATATACGAAAAAGTTTATATTTTTCGAATAACAAGTAACAAATCGCCTAAACCGGACAGGTTTAACACCGCTGGTACTCGTTCAAGACCATCAATTTTTATAGCTTCATAATTTGTTCAGGTTGCCAAAAACATCCCCAAAGTCCCAAGAGCGAGTCCCCAAGATTAAGACAGCATCGGAATTTTGACCATCCTCTATGATAACCTGAAAAGTTAAAAAATTTTGCCAGACCTACTTGGCAAATTGGGCGCGGTATGTACTAAATACATAAGTTTTGTAATTGGTAGGTCCATCTAGCCACTTTTCTAACAGAGATTCGTTGGCTTTGCGTTCCTGATTTTCTTTCCACTTAAGCCAATTTTCCATACCATGCCACATGCTGATCACTAATATTTCCATAGGATCATCATGGCTTATAAGCGTTTCACCGGAGATGTAGCCTTTCTGATCCATGGCATCAGAACGGAATTTATTTAACAGGGCAAAAACTTCTCTGGTGTTACCTTCCTTGATTTTTCTCTTAATCATCACTTTTACGATCATGATTTCCTCCTAAAAATTGCTTTTAAAAATTTTAATTGTGTATTTTTTTATAAATGGAGGCCACAGAATCAAAAACCGGTTCTGACAATTACGATAATGAAGTATAGGGATTTTCTTTTAATTTTTATTATGTAACGAAAATTTTTGGTTTAAATGTAAAACCAATGAGACTCCCGAAGAGGCATAAAAATCCCTTCAGGAGATGGATCAGCACATTTTGAGCGGTTTCTCCATTGAATCTTTACCCAATTTGATGGATTAATTTCGAGAAAAACCTGTATCTTTTAGTAGGAGGATCCTTGTTAAATTGAGATTCGATTCAATAATGGGTAGAAAATGTTAAAAATAGTTAAGGAAAAGTAATTGTAGGAGTGAGGTTGAGCTTCATAATGAGCACAATATCAAGGTTTAAATATTATGAAATACCATGTAATGTCAAGAAAATTCATACTGGTGAAATATTAACAGTATCCCATAAAGATTGGGCTTATAAAAACCTTTGATATTTTGCCGGTATCTTAGCTTTAGCTCAAGTTGTGATATATTGAGAGGTAATAGGAACAGGCCGTTTATATAATTTAGAAATGGTTTCATGAGCGAAAACCAATCGCGGGATAAAAGGGAGAAATTCTAAAATTAATTGCTCAGGAGATTGAAGAGCTAACCGCCACTTAGGCGGACTTTTAGGAAAGAACTAATCAAGATTGGCGAACTGATGAATTGGATCTTTGGATCTTTGCTACTATTCGTGGGTTGACTGCCAAGAAGGCCCGTTTTTTCTGTTAAGCGCTTGAGAGAATAGACTCTCCCAAGATGGCTGCCGGACAGACTTCTCTAGGCATAATTACCTATACAAAATTAGGCACTTGTGCCAATTGACTTCTTGTGTTTCATCAAATAAAAAGAGATAATTGTCTATAAACTTGAAGCTTCCTCTGATCCCGTCGCTTCAACCGCCTGACTATACTGCGATCTATCAGATCGGAGAGGCGCAAACCAGGAAGGAGAAGTTCGATGCATATCACCGAAGGAATCATCACTGGCGCTGCGGCAATTGGATACACCGGTCTGGGAGCTTCCCTCGTGGGGTTGGGTGCTGCACGAATGAAGGCCTTTGTAAAGCATGCACCTGAAAACAAACCCCTGCTCGGAATGGGGGCCGCCATTATTTTTTTCATTTCCCTGATCCCGATTCCGGCGTTTACTGGAACATGTTCTCATCCGTGTGGGACCCCGTTGATCGGTATTTTACTTGGGCCGTTGATCGGTTTCGCATTGACCGGCGTCAGTCTTTTGCTGCAGGCTGCTTTTTTCGCACATGGCGGTTTCGGCACATGGGGAGCAAACGTTGTGGCTTTGGGTTTTTTTGGCTGCTTTTTCGGCTGGGCCTCTTTCCGGCTGGCACGTTTATTGGGCCTACCTATATGGGTGGCCGGATTCGCCGGCGGATTAATCGGTGATGTGATGGTCTACATCTCCTCTGGGCTAATTCTGGCTTCGACTCTGAGCCAGGCGCCCAATCCGCAGTATTCACTCACTGGCTATCTGCTGGCTATCTATTCTGCTTATTTCCCCACACAAATGCCAATAGCCATCGGTGAAATGCTTGTCACCGGGATGGCTATACATTACGCCCACAGACAGCGACCCGATGTTCTCGAAACACTTGGTGTAGTTACGAAACCGGTATCGAAAAGCCGAAACCTCACCGCTATGATACTTGTCGCTATTTTTATGACAGGCTGGATGACGTTTCCAGAGCAGCACGCTTTTGCTGCTGAAAAAGCAGAAATTGCAACACCGCATGTGTCGGAAAGCGAATCTTCCGCCGTTCAAAACGAATCATCTTTTTCCGGGATGGATGAGGCGGTTAACGAGAAACTGGCCGAAGGGGCCGGTCGCCCGCCGCGAGAACCCTACATCGACACCGAGGCGATGGGAGATCTCTGGAATTTTCTACTACTTTTTGCAGGTGGTATCTGCGGTTTTGTCGTCGGTCGATGGTGGCATCTCTTGTGGGGCCGACAGGTGAACAAAAAAGACCTTCCAGCGGCATACGCCAAGGGTTAAGGGAGCTTCGATATGGGATTCAACATTAGCTTGGTTCATAACAACGGCACTGCCGGTGTCCCCTCCGATCTTTGCAGGAAACCGGCATTGCCATACAGTTTATGCCGCCTCGATGATAGATTGAAAATTGCCGGTCTGCTTTTAATCGTGATGCTCAATGTGGTCGTTGCCAAACTGTGGCTGTCTACCCTGCTTATGTTTGCCGGCCTTTTCATGGCTCTGTGGTCAAGGGTTCCTTTTCGGAAGTTCATGCTTTTTTTCCTCGCCCCGGCCTGGGCCACACTGGTTGTGTTTTTGGGTTTTTCTGTTGGATTTGGCACCAAACCGGTTGGGACACTTGGACCGTTGACTATCTATGCCGAAGGCATCCATCAAGGGCTTGCTGCTGCCGCCCGAGTTGCCTGTGACATGACCTGGCTGGCAGCGATTTTCCTCACCACATCCTTTAACCGACTCATCTATGCTCTTAAATGGCTCCGCGTTCCCGATATTCTGCTGGACGCCATTGCCATGGCCTATCGTTATGCTTTTTTGATATATAATGAATTTAAAAAAATGCGAGAAGCAGCCCAAGCGAGGGGGGGATTTCTGAATTATAAAAGCAAATGCCGGAGCACCGCACGCATACTGGCTCAAATACTGCTGCGGGCTTTCGATCGCTCAAAAAGAATTCAACTATCCATGATGGCACGCGGCGAATTAGCAGAAACTGCCCCGATGGAAAGAGGGACAGATGATCAAGCGTCCTGTCCAAACCGCTGCGACATCACCCCTGATTGGGGAGATCCCTCTCACCCAGTTCTGGTTTGCCATGACATCGCCTATACCCATGACCAGAAGCGCTCGCTAAAGGATATATCCTTATCGGTTTCTAAAGGAGAGGTCGTTGTACTGTGCGGCCCCAATGGTGCCGGCAAGACGACTCTGTTACGTCTTATTGCAGGGCTTCTGATACCGGAAACGGGTGACATTTTACTTGCGGGCAATCGTCTTAACCGGCAGTCACGCAACAACGCATTTCAATATGTAGGTTTACTGGCCCAGGACCCTAACGATCAATTGTTTTGCACCCATGTGCAAGAAGACATCGCCTACGGTCCTATTCATTTGGGATTGGATGCCCAGGAAATCGAATACCGAGTGACAACCGCCATGGATTTGATGGAGGTGTCTCATCTTGCTCATCGTCCTATTCACTGTTTGAGCCATGGAGAAATGAAACGTGTCGGACTGGCTGGCATTATCGCCATGCAGCCCCCCCTCATCTTGCTGGATGAGCCGACTGCAAGCCTGGACCCGGCTTCTGCCAACCACTTGATTGACTTAATCGGGCATTTGAACCGACACCATGGCTATACGCTGCTTGTGGTAACCCATGACATCGATGTGGCTGCCCGTATTTCCAAACGTATCGTTATTTTGGATGACGGTCGTATTGTGGCCGACGGTCCCAAGGCGATAATACTTAAAGATCAAAAACTACTGGAACGGTGTCGCCTTGAACCACCAATCCTCACAAGGCTGTTCCGGCAGCTCCAAATTGAAACAAATGTGAGAACCCAGATTCCCATTACCATTGAGGAAGCCATCCCTGTGCTCCAGGACCTGATTCGCATCTGCGAAGGTTCTGAAGCGTCCGATGCCTCAAAAGACCAGCAGGCGTCTGAGGCCATCATAGACGGGGAAATTCTGAAAAACAAAGGAGTCGAACATGCTAACAGCAAAAATCATTGATCCCATCGTTATAAAGGGGAAAGAATCAAATAAAGCAGTGTCACTTACTTTTGATTCCTATACGTCCCTATTCCGTTCAATTTTGGTAGATACCGGCGATGCTGTCGTATTCGCTCGTGAGGACTTTAAAATTGAAGATGTCAATGAACGTGCCTGTGAGATTCATCAAGGCACACGCGAGGAATTCCTCGAGCGCGATTGCCGTAAGTTGATTGACCCGTCTCATCGGCTCTTTTTTGCCCGGGGTATACAATCCCTTGAAAAGGGCGAGAGTTGGGTGCGTGAAATGAAAGCGCGGCGCATAAATGGGGAATCATTTGCAGCGGATGTCACCATCAAACGAACGAATATTGGGAACAAAACCTTCTTTACATTGGTGATCAGAGATTTGACAGAATATGTCACCTTAAAAGAACTACTGCGTCAGGAGCGATCACATCGCAAGGAAATGTACGACACCCTGCGCAACTTGATGAGGTCCTTTGAAAAAGAGAAACGGGGTCTGGAACGGGGAATCTGCCACAAAATAGAATCATTATTGCTTCCGGCATTGAACAAAATCGAAAATGAGTCACTGGCAGAGGTAAGAAATGCCTATGTAGATATCCTGCGCAATCAGCTTCTCGATCTGACCAAGGGTTTTGTACAAGCCATTGATGCGCCTTTTTTAAAGCTTACTCGCACTGAAATGCGAATCTGTCAGTTCATTCAAAAAGGTTACGCCGGCAAGGAAATCGCAGAAGAGATGAACATTTCTTTTGAGACTGTACAGGTACATAGACGCAATATTCGAAAAAAACTCGGACTGACTGGCCGCAATATTAATTTGTTCGCCTTTCTTTCCACAAAGCCTTTTCTGCACACTTCCAAGCGGTGATTGTCAACGAAAACGGCGAGGAATCGTATAAAGACGCATCTTTTAACGATTTGAATGTACCGGTGGAATATCTCCGGGGGGGGTGAGTGGGCTGCAGCCTGGCAACCAGTCTGGTTGGGATGATTAAAAAAATCAAACGCACC
>CAJHXW010000017.1_pt1 | contig 13582 bp, 13 predicted proteins | sample 9198581 | NCBI WGS metagenome assembly CAJHXW01 (sample SAMEA7708328, study PRJEB35096) | sediment metagenome | biome: marine neritic benthic zone biome [ENVO:01000025]; feature: sediment [ENVO:00002007]; material: shallow marine sediment [ENVO:03000034] sea grass bed [ENVO_01000059] ...
GGAGACCGCGTTCCAGACGATTTGACCCGGTTTTACGTGCTCTTTTAACGGCAGTAGACCCTGCAGCAGTTTTATGAGTTCCTCCACCAGCTTGCGTCTTAGAATCGGGCCAAGCAGTTTGGGAAACTCGCGTTTAAAAAAGATGTTCAAGGCGCCTTCTAAAAAACGCGCTTTGGCTGAATGAAACCGTTTAATGCAATCAGGAGCTTTGATCATATGACTTCCTCCTGATCGTCCAGGCGCAGACTTTTTTTTAAGAAATCTTTAAGGTCCTGCTCCCGATGACTAACGAACTCGATCTGCTGATAAAGATCGATATATTCTTCCACCAGAGCGGCTGAAAGCCGCAACAGAAACGAGATTTTAGTTACATTGTACCCGGCATTACAAAGGGCGATGGTACGTTTAAATTTGTCGACATAGTTTTGAACCGCTTTAAGGCTGTGAGAGGTATCTCTTGCGATCTCACTGTATTCTTTGCCTTTGGCCCAATGCTTGATAATCAAAACCCGATGCGATAGGGTGCGACCGATATCTTTTACCGTTGAACGCAGTGCAATAAAGATATCGTTTTTTCTAAAATACTGCAGGTCGCGACAAATGGTACGCTGACCGCAGTTAAAAATACGATAGGCCAGATCTTCCACCGTCATCAGGCCACCCTGATCCAGAGCTTGCTGGCAGATTCTCTGGATACGGTGCCTGCGAAGACCTACGACGCCGGATTGCTTTCGAATCGGCAGGTCTTCTTTGTCATCGGTTAATGTCAGTGTAACGGTAACTTGTTTGGCATCAGATAGCCGCTGATTACTTTGAGCTTCAATAGAGACAACCGGCAGCCGGATTTGACCTGGCTTAAGGCTCTCGCTGGATTCAAAATAATCACCAAATACAAGATAAACGCTTTCTAAAACCGCTTCAGCTTCAAAGGGTGAACAATTAAGTCCATGGATAATTTCGTTAACAAACTGTTGATCAAGGCTTTTAGCCGCAAGCCGATCCCACCTATACCAGTTGCTGTTGTTAATCATATGGCCCTCTTGCTACTTTGAAGAGTTAGTTTTTTATGATAAATTCTAATTTATCATAGAAATACTAAATTTTGCCATATGGCACAAATATAGGCGGACCGTCCGTCAGTTTCTCGATATGATTGCTAAGGGTTGTACGGGCAAATGGGTGATCCCCCTGATGAACTTATGACAATCATTAAAAAGCCAACGGTTTACCCAAAAAGCTGTTGAGGAAAAAACTCCCCGATCCCTCAATGACTTAAGTTTTATAATCGGAAATGTGTTTATAAAACAAATGTTATGAAAATCAGCATTAAAATACCATTTTTTAGGCGATATCCATGCTTGAGTTAATTTATCGCAAAATGAGGAAAGATGTTTTAATTTTGTGCTTTCGTGATTTTTAACTGTATCATAAAAGCCAAAAATATTTCAACTGTAATTTATAATATAAAATTAGAGTATTTGAGAAACGTGAACAAAAGATACGCCGGAATGTTTTGAATTTGATATAAACCGTCTGATAGCTCTTGCGGTTTCCAAAAAAGGGTGGCCGATTCCTATTGCATGTCCATGTATTTTTGCATGAATTTGAAGCTTATAAAGCTGGCGCAGGATAGATTTCTCTTCCAAAGAATTATCCAAAAAGACATTTCTGCACGCAGTTGGCATCTGAAGTTTCCTGGCTGTTTTGTATGCAACGCTGCGGCCCGAAGTGAGGCTGTCAATAAAGAACAGGTCTGAGTCTTTAATGATTCTGAGCGCTTTGCTTATTTCATTACCACAGGACGTAAACCTGGAACCCATATGGTTGTTGACTCCGGTGGCATAAGGCGCAATAGAGATGTTCTCCTCCATGATACGGGAAATTTTCTGTGATTTATATCCTACAAAAAGTGCACCCGGGCCTGGATCAAGGTGTGAATTGTAAGGTTCCATGGGTTGATGCAGCATGATTTCATGGCCGTTGTCATGAATTTCGACAGCAAGATTATATGAATGGGTCAGCCGGGGTAGGACGGAAAAGGTAATCGGGATGTTAAGATTTAAAAAATCTCTTGCACGGGGGACGCTGTATCCGATATCATCTATTATAAGAGAAATTAAGGGTTGAAAAGAGGAATCATTTTGTTTCTCACATGTGGCAAAAGCTTTTGAAAAGCTGCCGAGGCTGAAAAATGTTGGTGCCAGTAAAAAAGCGCTTTTTATTAAAAAACTTCTTCTATTCATTATTTCAACTTATAAGTATTATGTTGGGTGACTCATTTTTAACTTCTATACAACAGGTTGTGGTGGTAGTCAAGAAAAATACTATATATTGATGATTTTGTAAAATATTATAAACCTTAAAAATTGCTTCAAAACCAAAAACATTTATAATTCAGTCTTATGAAAAAACACTTAGATGGTATATTTCCTGTTTTATATTAAAAGTGTCCGGTAATTGTAGAGGGTATCGGTTGGGAAATCGACAGGCTGATTATTAAAGATATGGATTAAAGATAACTATATAAGAAAATGAAAATAATATTAATAGTTTTGGGAATTCTTTACGTGCTTTCTCCCTATGACATACTGCCGGATTTTATTGTCGGTTGGGGATGGTTGGATGATCTGGGTATTTTAGGTCTCTTATTCAGATATTTATATTTTAATAAAGGGAAACAGAAATACAGCAAAGAAAGTTTTGACCAGGCAAGTCAGTCTTATAAAAAAAAGGAAGGGCAAAGATTTTCAAACGAAAGGGCTTCCGGTACAAATGCTCAGTTTGAAAAAAAGGATTCAACAGAAGATCCTTTTGAAGTACTTGGTATTGAAAAAGATGCATCCCAAGAGAAGATAAAAGAAGCTTACAGAAAGATGGCAAATAAATACCACCCTGATAAGGTTCTTCATTTGGGAAAAGAATTCCAGGAGATTGCTGAAAAACGATTTAAAGAAGTACAAAAAGCTTATGAGATGTTAAAGGAAAAATAGATTTAAACCATAAAGAAACCGATATTCTTTGTAGCTGCTGCTTTGGATTTTCTTTTTACTTGACTTTTAATGGATATATCATATACTTAAAGCGAAATGGTGGTCCGGTTAATAAAACCGGTTTATTTTGCTCTGATAAATTGTTTTCATTTAGAGACCTTTGAAAAAGGTCTTGATAGGAGGGCAGAGACTTGGGGCACTGGGCAAGAATTTCTATTTTTTGAAAGGAGATTAATGTTTTGGCAAATGGTATAGTAAAATGGTTTAGTGACAAGAAAGGGTATGGTTTTATTGAAAAAGAAGAAGGTGGTGACATTTTTGTTCATCATACTTCGATCAACATGTCAGGTTTTAAAACCCTTTCCGAGGGCGATCGGGTGACGTTTGATGTGGAAGAAGGTGATCGAGGACCTGCAGCAAAAAACGTCGAAAAAGTATAATTTAAGCAGCAAATTTAGAGGGCATTCGTGAATCGGATGCCCTTTTTTTATCCCTTATAAATATTTATAAGAATTGCTATAACTTTGATGGCGTTGTAAAAGGCTCCATATGCAAGGCGCAACGGTTTTTCAGAGACGAGGCAATACATGTAGTATGCCGAGTTTTTGAAAAACCGTGGCAACGCAGTAGATGGGACTTTTTACAACGCCATCAACTTTTATCTATTGAAAGATAAAACCCAAGTGTTATATATATTCTTCCAATCATGGAAACCCACTTTGCAGCAGAAAAAACACTCGGAAAACTTGCCAAATGGCTGCGAATACTGGGATTTGACACGATTTACGACCCCGATATTTTAGATCCGGCTGAAACTGAAAGGATAGTACTGACTCGAACAAAACGTATCTTAAATGAGCACAACCCCGGCCAACTGATTTTAATAAAATCCGATAAACCCGTTAAACAGCTTAAGGAAGTTATTATAACACTCGGAATTATTAAAGAAGATATAAGACCATTCACGCGGTGCGTCAGATGCAACACTAAAATAAGAGTGATTAATAAGGATTCAATACGCTTTCTTGTGCCTGATTACGTGTGGGAAAATCATGATTCATTTAAAGCCTGCAATAAATGCAAAAAGATTTACTGGCAGGGAAGCCATACAAAACGAAGCATGGAACTGATCAAAAAGCTGTTTGAATCGTGAAAAATAATAAACTTTACACATCAAAAGCCATTGCCCTTGAAGCACGCCTTAAAGGCTGTCAAAATGTGATGACACTTGGGGTTCGGCCTAATTTTTCTGATTATAACATTAAAGAAGCTGAACTGATAAGAAACGCAAAGAAGATCTATTATCCCACAACCTTCTATGCTGACCTGTTTGATGCAATGGGTAAAAAGACTTTCCCAAGCTACCATACTTATAAATGCGTCCAGGACAAGATAAAACAAACCGCTTTGTTTAATCTGCTTAAAGTACCTCATCCAAAAACAAGGGTTTTTTATGGAAAGCGACAGAAAAAGACCATCACCGATCATTTCCGATTTCCATTGATCGGCAAAATTCCCCGCGGATCAGCCATGGGTCGGGGAGTTTATCTTATTAAGGGCAAGAATGATCTTAAAAACTATCTGAGTATAAAGGGTGCCGCATATATTCAGGAATATCTGCCCATAGACCGGGATATTCGCGTAATTGTTATTGGTAAAAAGATTGTTCATTCCTATTGGCGCATCGCTTCTGAGGGAGAATTCAGAAGCAACGTTGCTCTTGGCGGCACGATCAGTTTTGATCATATTCCCGCACAAGCCCTTGATCTCGCTCTTTACACAGCAAAAAAATGTAAATGGGACGATGTGGGTATTGATATCTGCATGAATAAAAACAGCTTTTTTATCCTTGAGGCAAATATGAAATATGGAAAGGAAGGTTTCAGAAAAGCCGGAATAGATTATAAAAAGCTGATGGAGTCGATGATCATTAATGAAGAAATTTGAAAATTCAGCACTTGATATGATAAAGCTGGCCTTAGACCAGCGGGAATCTGAGAATCTGTCTCCAGCGGCAACCTTAAACAGGAATGCTGTGCGCCGTGTGGAAGAAAAGAAGATTGAAACCGGGTACCGCCAAGCTTTTTCTGTTGATGTGGATCGAATTTTACATTCGAGTGCTTATGCAAGATATATAGACAAAACCCAGGTTTTTTATCTTATAAAAAACGATCATATCACTCACAGGGTGCTTCATGTTCAGCTTGTGTCGAAAATTGCAAGAACGATCGGTCGTTTTTTGGGATTAAACGAGGATTTGATAGAAGCCATTTCTTTGGGGCATGATATCGGACATACGCCTTTTGGCCACGACGGCGAAGGAATTCTCTCTAATATTTGCAAAAAACATGGCATCGGATATTTCAGGCATAATGTTCAGAGTATTCAGTTTCTTGACAAGGTAGAAAGGAATGGAGACGGATGGAATTTATGTCTTCAAACCCTGGATGGAATTCTGTGTCATGATGGAGAAATCCATGACAGAATGATGAAGCCGGAAAGGGAAAAAACATTTGCAAAACTTGAAAAAGAGGTGGCTGCCAAAAAACAAAATCCTGGTACTTTGCTTATACCTATGACTTTGGAAGGTTGCGTTGTTAGAATGACCGATACAATTGCTTACATAGGAAGAGATATAGAGGATGCCATACGCCTTAAGATGATAAAAAGATCTGATCTTCCAAAAGAAAGCGTTAAATATCTCGGAGATTCAAACGGAACGATTGTATTTAATCTTGTGACTGATATGATCGAAAACAGCTTTCAAAATATTTATATTGCTTTCAGTCCTGAAATTTCAGCTGCATTAAAACTTCTGAAAGAATTCAATCTTACGCATATTTATATGAATCCAAAAATAAAAATATATTTAGATACAATTGAAAAACTTATTGAAATGCTTTTTGAAAAATACCTTAACGATCTTGAAAAGGAAAAACATTCTTCGGTTATTTTTACACGTTTTTTAAAGGATATGTCTGTAAATTATCTTAATAATCACAGCAAGGAAGAGATAGTAAGGGATTTTATTGCTGGGATGACGGATCAATACTTCCTTAGACAGTGTCCTGAGAATATGCGACCGAAGCCGCAGTACTATTAAAATGAGACCTTGGTGTAATGATTTAAATTAGAAATATTATTTTTTAAAAACTGCCGCCTGCATCTATTAGCCCGGAATCCATCAATGTATCAAAAGCGTTCATACCGGAATACAGCTTACATCAACACCCTTTTGGCTTTTAAAGTGGCTGTGAAAGAGACCGATCTTTTAATCCATTCTGCAAAAAACCTAAAGAAAATTGCACGTGAATTAATTCTGCAATACAGAGGCTATATAGAATCATATATCAAAAAACATCCCGAATTTGAAAAAACGCTTCAACCCTGGAAGATCAAAGAACCTGTACCAAATATTATATCAGAGATGACGAAAGCCGGTGAAAAAGCAGGTGTTGGTCCAATGGCTTCTGTTGCCGGAGCTATTGCTGAACATGTCGGTATCGGTCTTTTAGAACATACCAATGAGGTTATAGTGGAAAATGGCGGTGATTTATTTATAAAAACAAATAGTCCTGTAACAGTCGGTATTTTTGCAGGAAAGTCTCCCCTTAGCATGCATATTGGATTGCATGTTGATCCGGGAGGCAAAAAAGTCGCTGTATGCACATCTTCCGGCAGTGTTGGCCATTCCCTTAGCCTGGGAAAAGCGGATGCAGTATGTGTTGTATCTAAAGCTTGCTCACTTGCTGATGCGGCTGCAACTTCAATAGGAAATCATGTGATAAAAAAAACAGATATTCAAAATGCGATCAATTTCGGTAAAACCATCGAAGGGGTGAAAGGAATCGCTGTTATTATAGATGACAAAATGGGTATGTGGGGAGATATGAAGATAGTCACTATAAAAAGAAAAAAGGGTTGAGTTTTCAGGACAATAATAGTAGTTTGAAATAAAAGATACATGGTGAAGGAATATTGATGAAGACTGTATGGGCGCCGTGGCGGATCGAATATATTCTGAGTGATAAGGAAGAAAGTTGCATATTTTGTGATGCTCTTTCAAATAAGGACGAGCTGACACTTTTTAAAGGTGAAGTTACCATGGCCATGATGAACAAATACCCATATATTAACGGTCATATTCTGGTAGCACCTGTCAGGCATTTGTCCTCACTGGATGAACTAAACAACGAAGAGATGCAAAGTCTTTTAATCACTGTTGAGAAATCCGTAGGTATTATTAAAAAGGCTATGAACCCTGACGGTTTTAACGTCGGGCTTAATTTAGGCAAAGTAGCAGGTGCCGGAGTAGAGGAGCATCTTCATTTCCATATTGTTCCGCGATGGTTTGGCGATACAAATGCACTCACTGTTTTTGCTGATGTTCGTGTAATCCCGGAACACTTGCAAACCACTTATAGTAATCTGAAGGTTTATTTTGATCGATTGGAAATAAAATGATGGAAAATTTTTGGAATAAAAATGTTAAAAGAGTCAAAATTGGCATATGGGTGATTATTATTGCATTTTTTGCACTTCTGTTTCACCAGAATCAGGATTTTTTTCTTGCAAGCCAAAGCCTGCAATTAAATCTTTATTTTAAAACCTTTTCTTTACCGGAAGTTGTTAATCTTTTCCTCTTTTTGATGTGTTTTTTAGCAGGACTGCTTTTTGCAGCATATTTTATTTTTTTCGATCGTTTTAAATTAAAAAAGATAAATAAAAAGTTAACCAGCAATATAAATACTCACCTTGAAAAGATATCCTCGCTCGAAAAAGAACTTGAAACACTTAAGCCTTTAGATTCCATGCCTTATGATGAGGCTGTTACATTAAGTGCAGAAATAAAAAAACCCTCCGGCGAGAGCAGCGAAAAAGAATAATTAATGAGTTCGCCAAAAATAACCCCGATGATAAAACAATACTTGTCCATAAAGGAGGAGTATGCTGATGCAATACTGCTCTATAGGATGGGTGATTTTTACGAAATGTTTTTTGAGGATGCCGAGATAGCATCCAGACAACTTGAAATTACATTAACATCAAGAAATAAAAAAGATGAATTTCCCATTCCCATGTGCGGAGTGCCGCATAAAGCCGTGCAGAGCTATATTTCACGGTTACTCGATCATGGAAATAAGGTGGCTATATGCGATCAAATTGAAGATCCGTCTGTGGCAAAAGGCCTGGTAAAAAGAGATGTGGTGCGTGTGATCACACCGGGAACGATAATAGAAAATGAATTTTTAGATGAAAAAACAAATAATTATATTCTTGCCATTGCTCATAATGCTGATGTTGCTGGAATTTCCTGTTTAGATTTGTCAACAGGCACTTTTCGAGTTTCAGAATCGAAAAATTTGCAATCAGTTGTGGATGAAGCTTTACGGATATCGCCAAGCGAAGTTCTTTTGCCGGAATTTTCCGGAAACCATCCGCTTTTTTCTTCAATTTTAAATGCTTTTCCAGAAAATGCCGTCACCTATCTTGAAAAGCCTGCTTTTGATTATAAAAAAAGTCGAGAAAGACTCCTTAATCAATTTAATACTATTTCTCTTAAAGGGTTTGGTTGTGAAAATATTAAGGCAGGGATAAGTGCCGCAGGTGCACTTATCTATTACGTGCAAAAAACGCAAAAACAAAAAACAGAACATATTAGCAGGATAGAAACATATACATTAAGCAATTATCTGTGGCTTGATGATATAAGCTTTCAAAATCTTGAGATAATAAAGAATATCCAGACAGGTTCAAGGCAGGGGACGCTTCTTGGAATCATTGACAAAACGGTAACCGCAATGGGCGGTAGGCTCCTTAAAAGATGGTTACGATACCCGCTGGTCAACTTAAAGGAGATTGAATCCAGGCTGGATGCTGTGCTGGAGTCAAAAAATAACCTTCATATTCGAAGAAGTACCCTAGAATGCCTAAAATCAGTTTACGATCTGGAACGCCTTGGAAGCAAAATTTCCATGGGACATTCCAATGCAAAAGATTTGGTTGCACTAAAACGATCAATAGAAAAATTACCGGAAATATGGTCATTTATTTCGGGATTTAAATCCAATTACTTTATTTGCGGTGAAAAATTAGAACCCCTTATTGATCTGGCTGGATTAATAGAAAAATCGATTAGAGAAGACGCGCCGCCTATAATCAATGAAGGTGGAATAATCAAAACCGGATATAACGAAGAACTTGACGAACTGATAAGAGTCAGCCGTAGCGGCAAAAATTATCTTGCACAGCTCGAGGTTCAGGAAAGAAAAGCAACCCGAATAAATACATTAAAAGTAAGGTATAACAAGGTATTTGGATACTATATAGAGGTTCCCAAAGCACGTTCAAAAAATGTCCCGCAAAATTATATCAGGAAACAGACTCTGGTGAACGCAGAAAGGTATATTACAGATGAGCTGAAAACTTTTGAATCCAAGGTGTTTGGTGCTGAAGAAAGACGTGCAGAACTTGAATATGAAATTTTTAATGAAATAAGAAAAGAAGTTGTAAAAAATAATTCAAGTATTCAGATTGTTGCGCGTTTTTTGGCGGGCCTGGACTGTATACTTAATCTCGCAGAAATTGCAGACCAAAATAATTATTGCAGACCTGAAATAAATACAACCGGAGAGATATTTATTAAAGAAGGCCGCCATCCTGTTGTGGAAAAAATGATCACAGCAGAACGTTTTGTTCCAAATACAATAAAGATGGACAATCATAAAAACCAGATACTTATGATAACCGGTCCCAACATGGCAGGAAAATCAACGGTTTTAAGGCAAGTAGCCATTGTTGTTCTCATGGCTCAAATAGGTTCTTTCGTGCCTGCGAAAAATGCTTCGATTAATATCACAGACAGGATATTTACCCGTGTTGGTGCTCTTGACAATCTCTCTGCCGGCCAGAGCACTTTTATGGTTGAGATGCAGGAAACTGCAAATATTTTAAACCATTCAACCGAGGAAAGTCTTGTTATTTTGGATGAAATTGGTAGAGGAACAAGCACATTTGACGGGCTTTCCATCGCATGGGCTGTTGCAGAATACCTGCACGATCTAAACAAAAAGGGGGTTAAAACATTATTTGCCACCCATTACCATGAATTGACTGAACTCGCATTGAAAAAACCCCGGATAAAAAATTTCAATATAGCGGTAAGAGAGTGGAATGATGAAATTATTTTTTTAAGAAAACTGGTTGAAGGCGGCACCAATAGAAGCTATGGTATACAAGTTGCACGGCTTGCAGGCATTCCAGACAAAGTGTTGGTGCGGGCAAAAAAAATTCTGGCTAAAATTGAAAATGATGAATTAAGCATAAATGATATGCCTGCTTCGATTGAAGATAAGGATGATTCTGAAAGGAGTCATGTTCAACTTAAACTTTTCCGCAAGCCCGAAAGATTATTAATAGAAGATTTAAGCAATCTTGACATTTCAACTATGACACCGTTGGATGCATTGAATTATCTTAATGAACTGGGGGAAAAAGCGAGAAACATAACACGGTGAAAAGGCAGGAAAGAACAGATAAATATGTTTAATAAACAACGCTTTATATCAATTTTTCTTATTTGCTGTTTTATTTTTATTGCATGGCCGGTGGAATTGTTTGCAGAGACGGCGAAGGATAAATATTTCCAAGCAGAGGCCCACTACCGGAAACTAAAAAAAAGCGCTAGAAAACAAAAATACAGGGAGAACTGGCTGGCATGTATTAAAAAATATCAGGCGGTTTACCGGCATAATCCTTCAGGAAAATGGGCGGCAGCCGGCCTGTATATGAGCGCAAATCTTTATATGGAGCTTTATAAGCGTTCATATAAAAAATCGGATAAAAAAGAGGCCATCGATAATTTTGAAAGGATAAGAAAACGTTATCCAAAAAGTGCGTACAAAAAAAAGGCCGCCATATTGATCGAAAAGCTGACTGGAAACAAAATCCGCTATTCAAAGAAAAAGAAAACAGCGGCAAAAGTAAAAAATAAAAGTGCCCGGAAAAAACCACCGAAAAAACCCCTCGGGAAAAGAGTGGTTGTCACCGGACTCCGATTCTGGTCAAATCCAAACTACACACGGGTGGTTATCGATACGGATAAGGAAACAACCTATTTGCCCCACCTTCTTAAAAAGGATCCTTCCATAAACAAACCCCAACGTTTATATGTCGATCTTCAAAACTGTCTTCTGGGAGAAAACATTAAAAAGATAATACCGATCGACGACGATTTGCTCAGTGGTGCGCGAGCCGGGCAGTTCACCAAGGATTCTGTCAGGGTGGTTGTGGATATAAAGACTCTAAAAACGCATAAGGTTTTTTCTCTGAAAGATCCTTTCAGGATAATAATGGATATGTGGGGAGATTCTGAAAAGCCGAAAAAAACAAATGCTTTAAAAGCAAAAAATAAGATAAAAGATCCAAAAGCAATTTCAAAGTCTCTCGTCAAGCAACTTTCTCTTGGAGTTAAAAGGATCATTATCGATCCTGGACATGGAGGTCGTGATTATGGAGCCCCGGGCCGTATTAAGGGTGTTCATGAAAAAAAAATCGTACTTCAAATTGGGCAGAAACTGGCTAAAAAAATACGAAAGGAGATTAAATGCGAGGTATTAATGACTCGCAATAATGATAAATTTCTTACACTTGAAGAACGTACAGCTATTGCAAACACAAAGAATGCAGATCTTTTTATATCCATCCATACAAACGCAAACAGGGATAGAAGGGTATCCGGGATTCAAACATTTTTTTTAAGTCCCACCGGAGATAAAGAATCTATTCTGGTAGCCGCACGAGAAAATGCAACCTCCACGAACAATATCAGTGATCTTGATGTAATCCTGAGTAATCTTCTGCAAAACTCCAAAATTAATGAATCGAGCCGTCTTGCAGCCTATATCCAGGATTCAATATATAAGAATTTAAAAAAAAGAGGATACAAAAGGGTTAAAAATAAGGGTGTAAAGCAGGCCCCCTTTTACGTTTTGATGGGCGCTCACATGCCTGCGGTCTTGATTGAAACTTCCTTTATTAGCAATACAATGGAATGCAAAAGGTTAACCAATTCAAAATATCAGGAACGTCTATGCGAGGGCATTGTCGCTGGAATTAAAAAATATATTAAAGAAACCAATCCCACAGCCTTTATTCGAACAGGTGCACCGAAAAATCCGAAAGGATAATAAAGCGCACAGCTCATGTTCAAGAGTTAACGGTTTACAGTTCAAGTTTGAAAAGAGAACCCGAACCGTTTAAATGCAAACAGGGTAGTTACAAAATACAATAACGATCAATTAGACTATGGAGGATAAACATGGCATACGAAAATATAATTTTTAAATCAGACGATGGGATTGCAACTATTATTTTTAACAGACCTAAAGCACTTAACGCTTTAAATGTTGACCTTCTCCAGGAATTTTCACTGGCACTTGATGATATTTCAAAAAATGAGGATATAAGGGTCCTGATACTCACCGGTGCAGGGGAAAAGGCTTTTGTTGCCGGTGCAGATATTACAGAGCTTTCAACTTTTAATGTACTTCAGGCCAAAGCCTTTTCACAAAAAGGTCACAAAACTATTGATAAACTTCAGGAATTGGCAATACCGGTAATAGCTGCAGTTAATGGTTTTGCCCTGGGAGGCGGCAGTGAGGTTGCACTTGCTTGCGATTTTATCTATGCTTCAGAGAAGGCCGTATTCGGACTGCCGGAGATAAATCTTGGAATTATGCCTGGTTTTGGCGGGACTCAGAGATTGCCAAGATTAATCGGAAAAAACATGGCCAAAGAAATGATATTTACCGGCAAAATGGTTAAAGCAGATGAAGCGTACAAAATAGGATTGGCGAACAAAATATGTCCTCAGCAATCACTTATGGATGAAGTTTTAAAAACGGCGAAAACGATTGCTTCAAAAGGCAAGGTTTCTCTTAGATGTGCCAAACATGCGGTTAATACGGGTATGAATTCAGATCTAATGACAGGATGTAACATGGAGATAGATACATTTGCTCTTTGTTTTGCAAGCGAAGATGCAAAAGAAGGGACGGGCGCTTTTCTTGAAAAACGAAAGGCTGGATTTAAAGGGAGTTTAAATAGCTAACAGAAGAAATGAATAAAAATAATATCCAAATAATATGGGGAGTTTTACTCGTTCTGGCAGGAACGGGTGTTTTTTTCAGGATCCCCCAGGTAATGCCTAGAATAGAGAACATAAAGCAATATTCTCAAATCATGCCATTTATTTATTTTTGTTTTTACCTGATCGGTATACTTCTGATCGTCGGTGGATTGAAAAAAATTTATACTCAATATAAAGTCATTTACAAAAAAGACGATTAAAGGAAGGTTTTTATCTAAAGGCGAGGATTTTTCTCCTATTTACATAATGGAAAAACATAGGCGGTGTGATTATGTTTAAAAGTTCTGATAAATCAGGTTTCGGTAAAACCAGCGTACAGAATCTTAAATCTGAAGTTGCATATAGAACAAAACTGCAGAATATCTGCAATAAAATATACGCAGCGACAGATTTAGATGAAATTTTAATCAATCTGAGAGAAGAAATAACTTCGCTTTTTAAA
>CAJHXW010000435.1_pt1 | contig 13510 bp, 11 predicted proteins | sample 9198581 | NCBI WGS metagenome assembly CAJHXW01 (sample SAMEA7708328, study PRJEB35096) | sediment metagenome | biome: marine neritic benthic zone biome [ENVO:01000025]; feature: sediment [ENVO:00002007]; material: shallow marine sediment [ENVO:03000034] sea grass bed [ENVO_01000059] ...
ACGGGCGAATGGGTGGCCCCCCTGACGAACTTACGACAATCAGTAAAAAGCCAACGGTTCACCAAAAAAGCTGTTGAGGAAAAAACTTCCCGATCCCTCATTTAGCTCCAAAGCCATTTTTCAAAATTCACTTTTATGTTTTAAGCAAGAACAGATCGTATAAGAGAATAGATAAGATATTTTCTTAAGCTAAGGCTTAAGTTCTAAAGCTTCATTCTCTAGGCTGAGGATGATACCGGTAAGAACCGAGACCCAACTCTCTGGTTTTTCCTACTCGGGTATATCTCTACGATTAAACTGGACCATGCTTACGATTAGACACAATACAATCAAGGAAGACAATACTAAAAGATGCAACAAAAAACTGCGTTGTCCAGTCATGAGGTCTTGCGGCTGGTAGTAAGTGAAGATATTAAACGGTTTGGTAAATTTGATCGCATCCCACAATAAGCTTAAATAATGTAGCAGGTAAAAGACCAGGGTAATTCCCGCTACTTTGATGCCAACTTTGGTTCCTTCTTTTTCAAATGAAGATAGTACCAATGTCAAGCTCATGATGCATACAAACAGCAACCAGAGATTACAGCCAATTTTAAGCATTTTAGTAAATAGGACAAAGGTGAGTTGGTGTAAAATGCTAATGGATAATAATGAAGAACACAAAGCGCATAAAATAATGAGAAATAGAAAAACAACTGCTGAAATAAAAAGATTCAAAAAGAGTTTAATCCTTTTTAACGGAAAGGATAAAACCAATTCCAGAGTTCCGGTTTCAGCTTCTCCGGCAATATGACGGCTCGGAATCATAATTGCGCCAATGGATAAGATGACTAAAACCAACGGGTGATTCAATGCCAAAGCCGCGGCTCCCTCAACCGTTAGCATTGAAATGAAATCCCTACCCAACATAGCCTGTATGTTTTCTGGAAGCTGATCTATAAAATACATGATGGTCGAATAATAATCGATGGTGGTTACCAATCGTAAGATTAAGAACTGAAATAATGAAATGAAAAACATACTGAACAGCAAGAAGCTGCGATGTGATTTCCAAATGAAATAAAAATAGGACATATTTTACTCTTCTTTGCGATAGTAGGCCATGAATACTTCTTCCAAATCCGGTTCCGGGAAGGTTAAATCTTTGATTGGTAGGGTTGACAGCCGTTTCAATAAAATTTGAAGATCACCTTCGACTAAGTATTCGTAGCTTAAATCTTTTTGATTCACTAAATCAGTTCCAGGTAAATCAAGATCAGGAACAGGTTGACTTAATGTAAAATGCAATCTTTTTAATTTTTTCTTTTTCAACCCCTCCAATGTCTCCAACGCAACCAATTCACCTTTCCGTATGATGGCGATGCGATGGCATATTTTTTCGACTTCAGGAAGATTGTGAGAGGAAAAAAAAATAGTTTTCCCTTCATTTTGCATTTCGTGCAAAAGCCGGTATAATTCCTCCTGCATGAGGGGATCGAGTCCAATGGTTGGCTCATCGAGAATAAGTAATTCCGGTTGGTGAAAAAATGCCTGAATAATCCCCAATTTTTGCAGCATTCCGTGAGATAATTGTTTGATTTTTTTAGATAAAGCACTTTGTGAAAGTTGAAACCGGTCTATCAAACTTTCCTGCATTTTGGGCTCCGCCTTTCGCATGGAGGCCACAAAACGCAAAAAATCTGTACCTGTCATATGGCTATATGCAACAAAATTGCCAGGTAAATACCCACACCTCCTTCGAATCTCTAACGAATGGCTATCAATTCCATCGCCAAATATTTTTATTTCTCCGGAGGAGGGTCTCAGCAAATCGAGAAGCAGTCTTATGGTGGTGGTTTTTCCAGCGCCATTGGGGCCAAGAAAACCAAAAATTTCACCCTGGTTCACCGTAAAGTCGATATTATGAACGCCGAGTGTACTGCCGTAATATTTCGATAATTTATTTACTGAAATAACGGGAAGAGTATCCATAGCCACATGAAATGTTAAATAGTTAGAAAATAAAGGTCTTCTCCACATTAGCTGGAGAAGAGGGCCCCTGGGATTCCTGGAATCCAGGATTCAAGAGTTTGTTTTTACTAGAGTTTATCAGCGTTTATAACATTCTTTCGATTTCCGCAAGACGAAAACACATATGGTGAGTTTCAGAATAAAAATTCAATTGATTTGAGGATCAACACCCTTGTTGAATGGGAAAATATTTTTAATAATGAGTATAGCGTTTAATGGCCGGGAATAAAAAAAGTCTTGACAAAATAAATGATAATCCTTATTATTCGAATAATGTCGAACTATCGAGATAAAGATATAGAAAAATTTGCAGAGGCGTTCAAAGCGCTTTCAAACCCCAACCGACTTAAAATATTTCTAAAACTGATTACATGTTGTACTCCGGGAACAGTGACAGAAATTAAGCCCGGAATGGAATATGAGGGATTTGCTTTTGTCGGTGAACTGGGAGAAGGCCTCGGAATTGTCCCATCCACACTTTCACATCATGTTAAAGAGTTGCGCCGCGCCGGGATTATTCGCATGGAGCGGGAAGGTCAGAAAGTTAAGTGCTGGGTAGATCCGAACATGCTCGCATCCTTAAGGAATTTTTTAGGATAGAGTTTTAAATATATTTTTTTTTAGTTAAGTTCGAAAGTTGTCGAAAAATAAAATAATTATATAAATCATATTTAAAAGGAGGATAGAATGGATTTGGCAAAAAAAGAATTGAATAAAATTGTTTATCATAATTTTGAAACAGGGTTTCATTGTGCTGAAGTTGTAGCTAAAACTGTTCTTGAATTATATTCAAACAAGCCGCATAACGACATCATTCGGGCAGCTTCAGGATTCGGTGGCGGAATTGCCGGGACCACAGAGGAGCTTTGCGGAGCATTTACCGGTGGGGTTATTGCATTAGGGTACTTTTTCGGCAGAAAGAATCCAGGGGAAGAGATGTCCAAAACCGGGATGCTGATAAAAGAATTCAAGAAAAAGTTTTATGATGATTTTGGAAGCCTGTCATGTTCTGAGATTTTAAACACTTTTAGCGAAGAAGAAGGGCAGATGGGATGTGTCAGGGTAACCGCTGGCGCAACGGTAATGGTGTCAAATATGCTAAAAGAGTTTGAAGATAAAAATGCGATCAGCATTGAAGCCGCCTGCTGTCAGCCAAGAAAAAAGGTTCAATTGGGTAGTTGCCCTTTTAGTTGCGGCGGCAGTTAACATCTCAAGTTCAAAGGAAAAGTGGGATGTGTTGCAAAACGCCCTTTAGTTTCATAGTTTTAAAGATCAACTAAATGCAATTAAGCAATTTGCACAATATAAATGAAGACTAGTTGAACTAAGCGCTTTTTACGTCATTTTGTTTGATAAAAATTATACTGTTTCCCATAAATATATTCCGTTTTAAACGATGAAAAACTCGTGTATAAGAGATCGTAAAGAAAGAACTTAACCGAGCATATTATGATTGATTGAAGTATCAGAACTAATACTAACAAATTGGCAATGTGGCACACAAGTTCTTTCTTAACGATCTTAAATACACTCAAACAGTTTCCTCATTTAAAACGGAACATATTTATGAGAATGACTATAAAGCGGAGGTCCCAAAGACTCCCTGAGAAGCGATTTGTTGCTATGGATCGATCCCTATTCTCCGAATGTTGCTTTGTAGGGATAATACTTAAAAGAAGGTAATTGATTAAGTTTTGGCACTAAATCACACATATATATTTGAAAATATAGCAGATTGCCTGTGTGATTTAGTGCCAAAACTTAACTAATTACCAAATTCTATTCTATGCCTTGTAACAGGTTGTAATGATGAAGGGATTCGGTCTCAATACTTGCAGGTTATGTGATTCTCCCTTATTTCGCGGTTTATTAAGCGGTTTATTGAGTTGAACTTCTGCGGTAATTACGAGTGTGCTTTCCGGTTTTAATAATTTTTAGCGTTTGTGAAAACCATAATTTAGCAAATTTTGATTGTATATTTATTCAAATTAATATGTTAGGATATGAAAACCACATGGCCTTTACGAGTTACAGGGGGTTTTAGGCATTATTATACAATCGGGGCCATCGGCCAAGGCTTTGATATAGTAAATAAGCAATTGGATGTGACAACCTAAACAGCTATTTGAGAAGGTTATTAAGCATCACTATCCTGTCCTATAACGAATACCATAGAGATAACACTCCAATCATAGTGAACAGGTAGAGAACGGTCAGGCCTGCGCCTGATTTGACAAAATCCATAGTCCGGTATCCGCCCGGACGCATGATCAGAGCATTCACCTGGTGGGTTGGAAGGATAAAGGAATTGGACGCAGCGATGGCTACTACAAGTGCCGTCAAAACGGGATCGACTCCAATTGTGACAGCCATGTTCATACTTAGCGGCACGAGAAGTATGGTGGCACCCACATTGGAGATAACCAAAGTGAAGAACGTTGAAAGAATACCTACAGTCCCAAGAAATATAGTGGGAGGCAAGTGGGTACCCAAAATTGAAACAACTTCATTTGCAATCAGCTGCGCTGCGCCGGTATTTTGAAAAGCCAACCCTAAAGGAATCAACCCGGCCAAAAGAAAAACGGTCATCCATTCAACCGATTGATATGCCTCATCGATAGTAAGCACTCTACTTGTCACCATGCCTACGGCTCCGCAAAGGAGTGCAATAGAAAGTTGTATTTTGAAAATAAGTATCATCGCCAGAGAAATGCTCAGGCAAGTTAATGCATACTTTACTTTTTCAGTCCTTAAAATCTCACCTGGAACCGAAGATGTAAGGATCAACTCATGGGAATCTTTGAGTCTGTGAAAATCATCCCAGCGACCGTGCAACAACAGTGCGTCGCCGGGCATAAGGGCCTCATGGGTGATGTTTTCAAGGATCACATCATCTTCTCTTAAAATTGCTAGAGGGCTCACATGAAATTTTCGTCTAACCTCAATTTGATAAATGGTATTTTTGATAAGTTTGGAGCGTGGTGCTATAACTGCCATCATAATACCAGCCTCGCTGGGAGACAGGTCTTCTGCAAAACTTTCGATATCATCGAGAAGCTCCCATCCAAAATCCGCGGCGATTTGAAGGATATGCGGCTCCGGGCCCACAAGGGCTACATGGTCCCCCCCTCTGATGATACTGTCGCGGATGGGGGTAATGTACTTTTCCCTGGGAGTGATTCTGGATATGGCTACAATGCTGGAACAATAGTTTTCCCGTATTCCCAGCCCGATCAGCGTTGTTGGTTCAAAGGATTCGGGAACACGCATTTCGTAAAAGGAGCCCACTTCCTTGGACAGGCTGTCAACGAGTGAACAGGTTTGTGTGGGTTTTTGGTGATGCTCTTCTGCTGGAAGTACAAATCGGCCGGCCACTAAAAAATAGATCAGGGCCATAATAATTAAAGCAATTCCAACCGGCGTGACGCTAAATAGACCTAATTGTTCATGATTATCGTCAACCATGTGAATAAGGTCGTTTAGCATGATAAGGGGGCTTGAGCCGACCATTGTAAGACAGCCACCGATGATGGCACAACTGCCCATTGGTAATAGAATTTTGTTGATCGGTGTGCCAGTCTGGGTTGCGATGCGCTTGACTGCCGGCATAAAAAGGGCGGCAGCACCGATATTCTGCATAAAGCCGGATATGAAAGCTACGGCAGCGGAAATCAGCACCATGATTCTATTTTCATTCTTGCCTGCAAGCTTGAAAATGAAGCGGGACATGGACTTTATTGCACCGGTTCGATCTAATCCCCTACCAATAATCATAACCGCGATGATGGATACAACAGCATTACTGCTCAGACCGCTTATGGCCTCTGTGGGTGTTACCAACCTCAGCAGCGGTAAAGCGACCATTATAATAATGCCCACCACATCCACCCTGACCCATTCAAAGATGAACATCAGAATGACAAACAGCAACATGGCAAAGGTGAGCCAGATGTCCAGGCTGAGTGTATGGATTTGAATACCGCTCATATTAAGGTTTTCCCCAATATTTCAAGGTGCCAGATGGCCCGCGGTGTGGTGAATAGCGATAGTGGAAAATCTATGGGGATAAGGGATGCCCATCACAGATCAGCAAAGGTATTTGGAATCTCTAAAATGGAAATTTTTGTGTATATTCCATTTATTATTCATTCGGCAAAAAATATACCATATTGGGCTATCCCCAAGGATCAGGTCATAATCGGGCAGTAAGCATGATAACGTCTTGTGAACATAAAAAAATGCTCGATTATAGATGAATCTAAAGGGGTTCCCAGAAGGTATATCGGATTATAAGTTATAGTGGTGCTATTTTTTTAACCCATAATCCGATATGCGTTTCCTTCCTCCGGCAATGTCAGGTGTCCTGCCACCAACCTTTTTTAATATGGGCCTCTTTTTCCTGCTCCCCAGCAATTTTAATTTTGTATGCCGAATCAAGCAAAATCCCATACAATACTCCACAGCCAGTGTCCTCGCGATCCATATCGCCCTGATTGGCAAGGTCAATCATGGCTGTTACAAGTTCAAGGATTTTTTTTATATTTTCATCACAGGGTTTCATTTGCTGTTTTATTTCAACTGATGCAATATATTTTTTGGTTCGACAGTATTATATTATCAAAGATTCAGTATGGCAGCAATTTCCCGTACCGTTGGTATTTGTAAAATAGATACGGTTTAAAACCTAATCGCGTGGTCTACAATACGGCATAAAGTTAGTCGACTTTAAAAAACGCTTCGGATAATGCCTTGCAGACCGGGCAGGTACCCGGCGGCTCGTCTTCGCAGGTATAGCCGCATACTGAGCAAACATAATAATCGACCTCTTTCATAGCTTCCATATTATCCAAGGCTTTTTGATAAAGGTCGGCATGAATCATTTCAACCTCATTGGCATAAACAAAACTGCGCTCGGCTGACTTTTGTCCTTCTGATTTGGCGGCTTCAATCATGCCGGGATACATATTTTTAAATTCATACGTTTCCCCCGCTATCGCCTCTTTAAGGTTTTCAGCTGTACTATTGATCCCTCCAAGGGCTTTTAAATGGGCATGGGCGTGAACCGTTTCAGCTTCGGCCGCTGCTCGAAAAAGCTTGGCAGCTTGCGAATATCCTTCCTTATCCGCTTTTTTAGCAAAAGCCAGATATTTTCGATTGGCCTGAGATTCCCCTGCAAACGCGTCCTTAAGATTTTGTTCTGTTTGACTCATAAATATCCTCCTTCTTATTTGTTATAATGAATGTTTAAGGGGCCGTAAGATTTTCTAAAAAATATTCCAAAATAATCCGGCTGTTTTAACCAACTTATCGCAAAGTATCAGTCTGTTTTTTTTAAGATATTGGCCCAGGTCGATAGGATTCTTCATATCTTAAATCATTTACGACGATTTTGCTTTAAAATTCGACCTCATATTAATAGGAAAAATAAGATCTTATTTATCCTATATATGACTTCAAATTCCATGTCAAGAGATTTTATTGAGTTAATCGTAACACAATAGGGTTAAGTCTTGACTATAAAATGGCATCTATATGGAGGAATGTTATCAGTCGAATTTTTATTGCATATTCAAATTAAAAATTGTTACAAAGATTTTAATATTTAATAATGTTTGCTTGCAAAAACATTTTTTCTGCGCCGGGATAAATAACAGAGCATGTACAGTGCAACTTATCTTTTTTATAGTAAAAATTAACGTATAGAGGATGAATTAACATTAATTGGAAGGAGAATGTATTATGAAAAAATTATTACTGTTTCTGGGCTTATTCATAGTGGCCCTTGGTCTCATTGCACCTGCCACCTCCGCAAAAAGGAGATGGCCAAAAGATAAGGTGAAGGTGATGACGCGGAACCTGTATCTCGGTGCAGATATTTTTAAAGTGCTTGAAGCTGCGCAAAATCCGGACCCTGCCCTAGGTGGTTTAGATGTTCCAGTAGCGGTTGCAGAACTGTTTCAGACCGTTCAATATACCAATTTTCCTGAACGTGCTCAAGCCATAGCCAACGAAATCTTTTTTCTCAGACCGCACCTTATCGGCCTTCAGGAAGTGTCAACCTGGTATATTCAATCTCCAAGCGACTTTTTTGATCCATTTCCGCCGTATGTTAATCCGGATCAACAACCTGCCGATGTCGTTGTCTATGACTTTCTTCAAATTCTTCTTGATGCACTGGCGGCACGCGGCTTGAACTACCAGGTCGCAGTTTCATCGGTAGATAACGCCGACGTTGAATTACCTATGCTGACCGGGTTCACTACCATTGAGGGATATTCGGACCCCATTCCCACATTCGATGATGTTCGTTTGGTGGACCGTGATGTCATTCTGGTACGGGGAGATGTGGACACGTCTAACCCGGCCATGGCCAGCTATGAATATAACGTGAGCGAATCCGTCGGCGGCGTTGAACTGGAGTTTACCCGGGGATGGGTTGCTGTAGATGCTGATGTTCATGGCGAAGATTATCGCTTTGTCAATACGCACCTTGAAGTGCGCAGCTCACCGTATAGCATCTTCAGAGTCATCCAGTCGGCGCAGATGAAGGAGCTTTTAACAATTCTCTCTTTTGAGCCCAAACAGATCATCCTGGCCGGTGATTTCAACAGCTCTCCGGAAGATGTTCCGGGTTTAGGTTATTATCCTGATGATCTCGATGAGAATGGGTTACCGAAGCCCGGCGCGCAAGGAATCGATTATGTACCGCCTTATATGCTGGCAATGGATTATTTCGCATATTTGGATGCATGGGACCTGTTATTCCGGCCAAGGGATGGTTTTACGAGCGGTTTTAATGAAACCCTTGATGACCCGGACGATGAGCTGACTTCACGCATCGATCTTATCTTTCTTTCGCAGAACAAAGAAGTTAAAAGAGTCTTCGCTATCCGTACAGGTGCTCATAAATTCTGGATGACCCCCAGCGGTTTATGGCCGTCGGATCATGCCGGGGTGTTTACACGAATCGTATTTAAGGATTAAAAAGGATCAAACTCCCTTCAGCAGAAAAGGCCGGGGTGGACTCATAATATACACCTCGGCCTTTTCTTCCCTTCGGCCCCTATACTAATTATACTGTTTCCCATAAATATATTTTGTTTTAAACGATGAAAAACTCGTATATAAGAGATCGTAAAGAAAGAAAAGACCGGGCATATTATAATTGATTTAAGTATCAGAAATAATACTAATCAATTGGCAATATGACACACAAGTTCTTTCTTAACGATCTTAAAGACACTCAAACAGTTTCCTCATTTAAAACGGAACATATTTAAAGAATGACTATAACAAAAAAGGCAGTTTAAGTATAAATCTTCAGCCGTGCTGTTAAGATTTCAAACCCTTCAGATCAATTTCAGTTTTACCCATTGAGATCAAAGCCTTTAAAGTGTCATTAACAGGCATTGCCAGCGGTTTAACGGATTTTTTATCTATCACTATGAGGCGTCCTGATGTCGGATTTGGAACGCCAGGCACAAAGATGACTAACTTTGCAATACCTTTATCATCGGTTATCTTATTGGTGACTAATCCAAGCTCATCTGATTGAATATCTCTGCTGGGAACTAAAACGGCCTCATAAAATATGGCATCTTCTCCTTTGCCATATCCCAATATTTGTTTTAGTGTTTGATATAAGCGACCCAGTGCGGGCAATTTATCTAATATGCTATCAACTCGTTTCCATATCCATTTGCCAATAAAAGTAGTAATTACAAATCCAATCAAGTAAATAAAAATAACTGCAGCTATAAGCCCAAATCCAGGAAAATAAAAAGGCATTTTCGATAGCCCTGAACTTGAAATCGTCGATTCCAAATAACCAATAGTAATAATTAAACCACCCACAGGTAAGATGGCTACGATACCTGCCAGCAAGCTACTTGTAATATGTTTGCGCAATCGTTTCATATTTATTTACTTTCCACAATTTATTATATGGTCTATGTTTTTCAAATTATACAAAAAAAACAAAAAAAGTATGTCCATGAGACTGGGTGATTATGGCAGAAATCAAAAAAAACATAAAGAATATATTCATCAAAGCGGACTTTGATAAGCTGGAGTTGATATCATCAAAGCATGATGCCTTTATAGGAGCTTGAGCTTCTAATAAATGTTGATACCTTCAATGCGCCCGCCGCCAAACTCGGATAGGGTTTCGGCGGCCACAGTCAAACCGCTACCCAGATGCTCTTTTTCAATGCCCGGAACCGCATAGGCGTAAAGACAAACGTTGGTGGTATCTTGCGTTACCCGTGTTTTTTCATCCGCACCCTGGCAGAGTACACAAATGATTTCTTTTTCATCACGCAGTACAATTTCCTCTTCTTGCATGGTAAACACACGTCCGCCCATGCCGTTGCAGGTTTCACCTTCCTCAGCTACATCTAGGGTCAACCCGCCGTCGAATTTGTCTGCATCGGTCACCGCCACCAGAATGCCGGCGCACATTTCAGCCATGAAATGAGCGTCCACGAACAGTGAATATATGGGAAAACCACTATTGACGGTTCTTTTCAAATGCTGGGTGAGGGGGCAGGGATAGCCGAACTGATCAAAAAAAGCATCGTAAATCTTGATCCTTTCCGTTATCTGCGCCAGGGTCTCACGTTTTCTCATTTTGCGAAGATATTTTTTCTTGTAAGGCGCAAATCCATCGGGATTGTCGGCCTCCCTGCAGCCACTGATCAGTGTAAGACCGAATCCGACGCCGGGATAGATCTCTTGATATTTTTCAGATAATCTGAATTCTGGAAGCATTTTTCACCTCTCATTTGCAACAAACTTTTTACATACTAAATTATCATTTAAGGATCATCTCCAAAAGAGTTGAAATGATCCTAAGGGGCCAAGGAGCCAAGGAGTTAAAGGGTTCGAGTTAAAATGTCTGAACAACAAATACAAAGAGAAAAATTCACCGTAATCTATATCCTGCAATTCTCCAATACCTTTCCCTGCTCCAGGACCAACCTGTGGGTTATCACTTTCGGAATTTCATCCGGGACATGGGTAACGAAAATAAGTGTAGTGTTTAAATGTTGAACCACATGTTCCACAATGGTTAATACCCTTAATATATTTGCCGCATCCAGGTCCTGGCAGGGTTCATCCAGAATAAGCAATTTGGGCATTTTAACCAAAGCCCGAGCAAGGAGGATGATTCGCTGCTCACCTTTTGACAGAGTGCCAAAGCACTTTTCTTTGTCCTGTGCAACATTGAGAATCTGCATCCACTTCAAGGCTGTATTCAGCTGCGCAGACGTACATTTTTTAAACGCCCCTATGGTGTCGAAAAAACCGGAACAGACCACATTAAATGCGGTAAATTGGAAGGGAAAGTAGGCCTGGAGTTCAGGCGCTACAAAGCCAATCTTTTTTTTAATGTCCCAAATGGATTCGCCGGTTCCCCTTTTTTTGCCGAACAGGTAGATCTCATTGGCATAGGCCTGGGGATTGTCCCCCAGGATCAGACTTAACAAGGTTGATTTTCCTGATCCATTAGGACCCATGAGTACCCAGTGCTGGCCTTTTTTTACCTCCCAGTCTATGCGGTCAAGGATTTGATACTCGCCGTAAACCACCTTGGCTTTGCAGAGTTTGAGCAACATTTCCGGCACATTATTTTTTTCAGATTCAGACGCCACGAGCAGCCCCATATAGGCATCAATAGGTCTTTCTTCCTTTTTTGCCAGCGCCTTTTGAACAAATCTATCTGAAAGAACATCCCGGGCTCTTCCTTTTGCCACAACTGTGTTGTCTTTGATCCATAAAAGATGGGTCACCCAGCTTGGAATTGATTTTGCATCATTCAGCAGGAGAATGACCGGTATCTTGGTTTCTACCAGGTTTTCCAAGATATCACCCAGTTTTTTTAGATTGGCTTGATCCAGACCAGTGTAAGGGTTGTCAAAAATTATTATTTCTGGGTTTTTCAAAAGGGATTTGGCAATTAAAATTTTTCTTAGTTCACCATTGGACAGTTGGATAATTTTCTTTTTAAAAAGTGTCCGGATATCTAAAAAGTCAATGACTTCTTTTTCAAGCCGCAAAAATCCGGACTTATCCGGCAGGTTTCGGCAAATTTCATAAGGATTGATCTTATGAATGTTGTCATAGGATAAAAATTCAGATACCCTCTGGGCTCCCTCATTTATAAAGGAATTCCATCGGCTTTGATAGACCACGCCCTGTTTTTGCAGCATGTGGCTAATAGAATGGAAAGAGACGGTCTCAATCCAACGATAAGGCTGAGTTTGAAATGCCTTGTTTTGTAGAAAATGGTACTCAATTTTACCGGCTGTCAGGGGGAGCCTGCCGCAGATCGCCCGGATCAGGTTGGATTTGCCTGATCCGTTTTCTCCTATGATAGCCCAGTTCGCACCCTTTTCAACCTGCCAGGAGGTGGCAGGGAAAATAATTTGGTTCTCATGCCGGATGGAAATATGGTTTAATTCTAGCACCAACGAACTTTTTTGCACGTTTATGGGTTTACTCTTTTTTTGATAGGCCATTAATCTGTTTCTTTCGCACAGACATTACTCTTATGAGAAACAATATAAGCAGGACACTCTAACAACTTATAAACAAATGTACCTGATCACCCTGTTACAAAACAGAAAGGCGATAATTTCGGCTATCTTTATAACAGATCCTTTATAACCGCTGGATCAAGTAAATGAATACCGGCAGCCGGCTCTTGTTTTTTATTTTAAAGAAGGATTGTAGTAGTTTGTCGCTCTTTTGACGGTGGTCGGCCAAGGGCGAAAGATAGATGGCACCTTTTCCGGAAGGAATATCGGAAGCGTTGCCAAGCAAATCCGCGAGGGACTGGTGGTGATATTCAGACAGGGGATCACCCAAGAGGAAATTAGCCGTGATTTCGATATTTTTATAAGTATGGTTTACGTCCGTCATTTTACGGAAAGCCTCATGGATGTCTGCTACTGTAAGGGGCTTTCCGATTTCTGTCAGCGTTTCCGGGTCTACGGATTCAAGGCCGATGTTGATGTTGGTAAAAAAGGGCATCCGGTCGAGTTTTTCCAATAGAGTGTTCCTGGCCTTTAAAAAGGAATCCACGCTACCGAACATGAACAGCCTGGGGTGGCTTATGTTGGCACTTTCGATGTCAAAGACCTTGAATGCTTCGGATGCCGCCATACAGACACGGTCTTCACCTGCTGCGAGGGCATCGTGGTTGCCGATGAACAGGGAGTTGTAGTTTTCCAGGTTGCGGCCATGGAATTCTTTCAGGTTCCGGATCTGATCGCGGATGTTCTTCATGGACCGGGGGTGAAATTGTTTAGAGGATTTCACGCAGCAGAACTTGCAATGATAGAGGCATCCGTCGGCAATGTTAAGGGGGATCACATCGTAATCCACATGGCGTGTATCCGGAGGAAGGACAGACATCTGACCGCCGATGATGGTGTGCAGGTCTTCAGCGCGGGCATGCAATGTGCTGTCATCGTTTTTAGCGATACGGTTTAGAAAC
>CAJHXW010000257.1_pt1 | contig 13476 bp, 11 predicted proteins | sample 9198581 | NCBI WGS metagenome assembly CAJHXW01 (sample SAMEA7708328, study PRJEB35096) | sediment metagenome | biome: marine neritic benthic zone biome [ENVO:01000025]; feature: sediment [ENVO:00002007]; material: shallow marine sediment [ENVO:03000034] sea grass bed [ENVO_01000059] ...
TTATCGATCTTTGGCGGAAATGTCTGATTCTTGCACAAAACATGGCTTCAAAATGCGGTTCCCCTAACAGTCTTCAGCCTATCCTCCTGAGTAGTTACCATTTGCCTTGCGATAAAAAATCTGCCAGTGATTTTATCTGATTTCGATTGTAATAAACCATGAAGAAAAAGCCGATTTTAAATATAAAATCCAAAGACCGAAATCCTGCACAACGTCAAATGGATAAAACTCCGGCAAACGATCACGTCGGAACTGAAGAACTTAAAATCGAGCAGGAACGGTATCGGGTATTTATCGAAGATGTTGCTGATGGCTTTTTCGAAACCAACCTTCGCGGAGATTTTATATTTATTAACAATGCCATGTGCCGAATTTTCGGATTTTCCAGGGAAGAGATCAAAGAGCGTAATTTCCGGGAATTTATGGATGAAGAGAATGCACAAACTGCCTATGAGAGTTTCAACCAGCTCTTTCGCAGCGGTAAAGATGTTGCAGACATTGTATGGGAGATTACCAGAAAGAACGGACAAACCTGTATTCTGGAAATTTCGGCTAATCTGATTATTGATAAAAATGGCGAAAAGATCGGATTTAGGGGCATTGCCCGTGATGTAACAGAGAAACACAATGCCCAACAGCGTGCTATTGAATCCGAGCAGCTCGCACAGAAACAGTGTGAAGCAAGCCGCCGCGCTGAAAATCGCTACCGTGCTTTCCTGAAATTTTTGCCTGATCCGGTCTTTGTTTTTAACCTGGATAGTACAGTTGTTTACTTGAATCCTGCTTTTGAGAAAGTATTTGGTTGGACGCTTAAGGAACTGGTAGGCAAAAAAATTCCTTTTGTACCTTATTTTTTAAAGGAAGAGACACGCCAGGGAATTAATCGCCTGCTGGAAGAAAAGGTCGTTCACGGTTTTGAAACAAAGAGACTGACCAAAGACGGGCGATTGCTTGATATTATAATTGACGGCGCTGTTTTTTTGGATGAAAATAATGAACCGGCCGGACAGGTGATAACCCTCAGAGATGTAACGAAAGAAAAACGTATTACTCTAAGCAATCAAACCCTGTTTAGAATTGCAGAGGCTCTCCACCACTACCGGGGACTTGATGGACTCTTGGCTTTCATTACAAAGGAAACGCAAAATCTCATCGCTGTGGAAGGATCATCAGTCCTTTTACTTGATGAGGAGAAAAAAGAGTTTTATTTTTTTGCCGCTACTTATGATGACAAAGAAGCTGTGAAAAAGTTTAAAGAGATCAGATTTCCGGTAGACAAGGGTGTTGCCGGCCAGGTTTACAGGACCGGAAAACCGTTGATTGTTCCGGATACCTCTAAATGTCCATATTTTTTCCATGAAGTGGATGAGAAATCCGATTACAAAACGAAAAACATGCTCGATGTTCCTATCAAGATTCAGGATCGGATGATAGGTGTTTTATTCGCCGTAAATAAAAAGGAAGGGGAATTTGACCGGACAGATGTTGATTTGATGACTACAATAGCAAATACCGCGGCCCTTCCCATTGAAAATGCCAGGATCAACGAAGAACTCAAACGCTCCTACGAAGAGGTAAAGAGCTTAAACAGGGCCAAAGATCGAGTTATTCATCACCTTTCCCATGAACTGAAAACACCGATTTCCGTTATGTCGGCCTCTATGAGTCTTTTGAAAAAAAGGCTTTTGACTCTTAAAGATCGAAGCTGGGAAAATATATTCAGTCGAGCCAAAAGAAACATCGATCGTATTCTTGAAATGCAATATGAGATAGAAGATATTCTGCGAGAAAAAAATTATAGAACATACCACATGCTTTCAACTCTCCTTGATGCATGTACCGATGAACTTGAAGTATTGATATCTGCAGAGTTGGGCAAAGAGGACGTTGCGAAAAAGATTCGACGACGCATTGAGGAACTGTTTGGCCCCCGAGAATCTGTTTCCGAAGAAATAAGGATAGACCAATTTATCAAGGATAAGATTAAGCAACTTCAATCAAAGTTTGCACATCGAAAATGCCACCTGATAACCAAACTCGAACCTGTTGAACCGGCATATATTCCTCCGGATGTTCTGACCAAGATCGTGGAGGGCCTGATCCGCAACGCTGTTGAAAATACACCGGATTTCGGCAGAATTGAGGTCGGAGTGAGGCAGGGAAAAAAAGGGCCTGAACTTGAAGTTAAAGACTTTGGGATCGGGATAACGGATGAAAACCAGCGACTTATTTTCGATAATTATTTTACGACTTACGAAACCATGAATTATTCTTCACGAAAACCCTATGATTTTATGGCTGGGGGAAAAGGTTTTGATTTGCTTCGAATTAAGATATTTTCCGAGAGGTACAATTTCAAAATAAAGATGGTTTCTGTCCGGTGTGGTTTTATTCCTCAAGAGAAAGATTTTTGTCCGGGAAATACAAAACACTGTGATCATATAAAAACCGAAAAAGGTTGCTTAAATTCCGGTGGAACGACGGTGATCATCAAGTTTTCTCCTGTTGGCCAACACTCTTTAAATCATAATAACGGATGAAAAATATAATGATGAAAAATATATTCCATAAAGAAAAACAGGCAAAACTCGATTCTTCGAAGCATTTTTTCCGCGAAGTAGAAGTCGAGTTTTTAATACATGAATTAAAAGATCCTGTTTCGATTATTCAAACAGGCATTCGAACGCTTCTGGAGAGGAGAGATAAATTCGGGGAACTGTCACCCCGACAGGAAAAGACCTTAAGGCGTATTTTAAGAAACTCCAATAAGGCTCGTGCCATGTTAAACAGCTTGTTGGAAACTGGAAGATCTGAAGCGGGTAGTTTTTTCTGTTGTCGTTTTCAGCCGGCAAAAACAGCATATGTTATTCTGATGGATGCTCTGGAAACCGTAGGTGGGAATCTTTGTGAGGAGATAGGCACATGCGGTGAAGAGAGAGAAGCTCATGAATTACTGTCGAATCACGGGATTTTTCTTGATATCGCACCACAGGTGGCAGATGTCCAGATGTATCAGGATGAAACTAAATTTACGCAGATTATCGGAAATCTAATAAAAAACGCTCTTCATCACAGGAAAGATCGGGTTGAAATCAAAGTAGATATCATGAAAGAACATTTAGTTGTAGATGTAATGGACGATGGCCCCGGTATTGACCCTGAGCATCATCAGGTGATCTTTCAGCGTTATAAACAGGTGAAGGAATCTTCCACAGCGTCACGGAGAGGTCATGGACTGGGACTGGCGGGAGCGCTCATTATGGCAAGGAGCCTTGGAGGTGATATTGAACTGAAAAGTAAAAAGGGAAAGGGGGCTACCTTCAAGCTGATTCTTCCGGTTTCATTTGAAGGCGATGGTGTGTGAACGATTTTTTCGTGTAAATCATCAGAAAACTTGACTCACAGAAGGCAATGAACTAGTTGTTATATACAAGGGTAAAATACTCGATTCTGCATACTGAATTTAAAAAACAGACTTTTTATCCGGCGCAAAGAACATGTTATCCTGTGTCTGTTGCGATTTAAGAAATAACTTTTAACCCAAGCATACATCCGTAAAAATTTGTCGATTTTGCTTTAATATGCGTTTAAGGAGGAGCTGAAATGATAAGTTCTGAATCGATTCTCAAGGGTAAGAATATCCTGGCTGTAGATGATGAAGAGGATATTTTAGAAACCATCGAAGATATTTTAGATGAAGCAAATCTTGATCTTGCAGGTGATTATAAAAACGCCTCTAAAAAAATTAAAGAAAACCGATATGATCTGGCGATTCTTGACATAATGGGTGTTGACGGACTTAAGTTGCTGGAGGAAGCTGTTGATAGGGGAATCCCGACTGTGATGCTTACAGCCCATGCCATAAATCCTGAAACCTTGATGGAATCGATTCGCAAGGGAGCCATCTCCTATCTTCCAAAAGAGACTCTTTCCGAATTAGATGTACTTTTAAGTGATATTCTTGGTGCGCATGAACAGGGAAAGCCACCATGGAAATTGCTGTTTGACAAACTGGGTGATTATTTTAATGAAAGATTCGGACCGGGTTGGAAAGATAAGGATAAAGACTTCTGGTCTGATTTCAGCCGCACCTACCAGATCAGCAAGGGGATTCAAAAGCGACTTATGAAAGATAAAAATATTCTTGATAAGGGTATCTAAACGGTAAAGCAAAACGATCTGTTGTAATTGCTCAGGTTCATAATCCAAGGATTGACAGTCTCTTACAAGGTCTAACTTCTGCACTGTATTGCATTTCCTAATCATCCAACGAACCATAAGTGGTCCTAATGATGGCAAATTTACACGCCTTTTTATTCTGTTACTTTTTAGTGGGGATATAGAAATTTATAGCAAAATCGGCTAAATCGGATTCTTTATAAGTTCATCGATGGATTGCGGTTTAAAAACCCATGACTTGCAAGTTATCTAAAGGCTCTGTTTATTATCTTCAATTGAATAAAGCTATTTTAGACAACGGCGGCTCACGGGTTTTTCCCCAGAAAGGCATTTTAAAAAAACTCGGACAGGCAGGCTTTTAAGGGTAAAACCTGGCAACAACTGATGTCCTCCCCCTTCCCCAATTTTACGTATGTTATACTAATTCGTGTAAGAATCCAAGTTTGACATCACAGGTGACATTTGGTATTTAAATTTCATTTAAATCGTCTTTAAAAAAGCGGATTCTTGTCTTTCAGATCGATAGTGCTAAAGCCTGGCTGCACAGGTTCGTTAATTGTTTTTTCAAAGAACCTAATGACCAGGATAGCCTGTTTCAATCCCAACATTTAAAGTGTCCATTAAAGGTTCCATGAGCAAAGAAACCTATAAACGAAAACTTGCTGCCATATTCAGCACAGATGTCAAGGACTACAGTCGTTTAATGGGCGAGGATGAACTTGCCACTGTGGCGACCATAAAGAAGTATCGCCAAGTGATTACCGAACACATTAACCGCTTTCAGGGGAGGGTGATCGACTCACCGGGTGATAATATTTTGGCCGAATTTGATAGTGTGGTGAATGCGGTGGAATGTGCCTTGGCTGTTCAAGAAGAGATAAAAAGTCAGAACAAAGAGGTGCCGGAAAAGCGGCGGATGGAATTTCGCATCGGCGTCAACTTAGGTGATGTGATCCAGGATAAAGACCGGATCTACGGTGATGGTGTCAATATAGCAGCCCGCTTGGAGGGACTCGCCAATGCAGGAGAAGTCTGGATTTCGAGTATGGCGTATGACCAGGTTAAAAGTAAAATTCCAGTCGGTTTCGAATACCAGGGAAAACAGAAAGTCAAAAATATACCAGACCCCATCCGAGTTTACCGCCTCCTGACAGATCCTGTTAAATCCGGATCTACCATTTACCGGCGAAAAAAGGACGACCCACGGCATCGGGCACGAATGGCAGTGATGGTGATATCTGTCATGGTGGTATCCATTGTGGCCGCGATAGTCGGTTTTAAGCTTAATTTTCACGGGTCCAACGGACCTATAAAAAAAGCAATTACCGCTCATAGAATGAGAGTCAATTTGAAAAATATCCCATCTATCGCTGTCCTCCCGTTTTTAAACATAAGCGAAGACGCGGAACAGGAGTACTTTGCAGACGGGTTTACCGAAGACTTGATCACCGATCTTTCAAAAATATCTGGCCTGCGTGTGATTTCCCGAAATTCAGTTTTTGCTTACAAAGGAAAATCCATAAAAATCAAAGAGATTGGTAAGGAGTTTGGTGTTGGTTATGTACTCGAAGGGAGTGTCCGGAAAATCGGAGACCAGGTCCGGATCAACGCTCAATTGATCGATGTAAAAACCATCAACCATGTCTGGGCAGATCGTTACGACCGTGATATGAAAGATATCTTTAATCTCCAGGATGAGGTGTCGCAAAAAATTGTTTCCGCACTGGCATTGGAGCTAACCAAAGGGGAGGAAGCGCGGATTTTCAAAAAGGCCACTAAAAATATGGATGCCTATGATGTTTACCTTCGCGGTATGGGATTTTATTCACGGTTTACTCATCATTTCAATGGAAAAGCGCGGGAGCTGTTTAAGAGAGCCATAAAGCTCGATCCCAAGTTTGCAAAAGCTTATGCAGCCTTAGGATGGACTTATGTTACCGACTGGTTCATGGGTTGGACAAAAGACTTATACTCTTTAGAGCAGGCGCAAGAATCGGCAAAGATCGCTCTTCACCTTGACGAAAATGCCACCAAAGCGCTTTGCCTGTTAGGGAGTGTGCTGTTGTGGAAGAAAAAACACGATGAGGCCATTGTCGCCTATGAGAAAAGCCTTGCCTTAAATCCCAATTATGCAGAGGCGCTCTCTGGAATGGGAGACACCCTTGCCTGGGCAGGTCGCCCCAAGGAGGGCATACCCCTGATAGAAGAAGCCATCAGCTTAGACCCCAGTCAAGTGGCGTACCACCAGTTCTTCCTCGGTCATGCCTTTTATTTAACCCATCAGTATAACCGGGCTATTGTAGCCCTGCAGAAATCACTCAACCAGAACCCGGATTTTTTCCCCAGCCGGATTTACCTGGCTGCAGTCTACAGTGAAATAGATCAGGTTGGATTTGCCAAAGATGAGATGGATGAAGTCCTGAAGCGGGTCCCCGGAGATTCCTTTGATGAGCTGCATCAGAAACTGCCTTACAAAGATCCGAAAATGTTAAAGCGTGTGCTGGACGCCATTAAAAAGGTGGTTGGCAAATAGTCTGCACCTTTCGCCGGTTTCTATTTATTTTGAGAGAAATGGAATCATCTTGCCTGTACAAAATGCCAATGCCTGGCAAAGAGCGATTACCTGCCCATCCATATCCTCGACCTTTATATCATAAACAGCGGTCTTTTTTGTCTGGCTGACTTTCCGTGCTTCTGCCCGCAGGCGAACTCCTGCTTTCGGGCTTGAAACATAAGTAACATTTACATTTAATGCCACGGCTATGGTGCCATCGGTTTGACCGGCTGTTTCGAAAGCTTCATCTATTAAAGCATATATTGCTCCGCCATGGGCCCTGGAATAGATGTTGTCCATGGTGTCAGGGGCATAGGTCATTTCCACCACGGAATGTCCTATTCCCAATTCAACTAGCTCCATATTTAATGTCCGTGCATATGGTTCCTCTTTTACCGCTTTTATAATACACTCTTTTACAGACTGGTCCATGGTATATCTCCGTAATTAATTGGCGATTTTTGATTAAAGTTTTAAAGAATCAAAATGTTGTATTATTTAAATTTTATTGAATTTTGGGCTTTCATATACAAGATTCGGGCAATAAAAAAAAATGGAACGCAGTGACTTCTATAAATCGTCATTCAACAATCGTCAATATTCAATTTTTCATCATTATTTTAAATTATTTGTAGAGTCGGGGAGTTTTTCAGTCTCTGCTCTGTTCGTCCGGGATATCGCCCATTAGCCGGTACAAATCTTAACAATAATATCAAGAAACTGACGCAGGGCAGCTATCTCGCTGAGATCAGATTAGAGCCAGCCCCAGTAGAAGGCTCCCCACGTCGGCGCTGATCGTCTCAGTCTGTATAAGATAAATTCAGAAGATAGGAGGCGTGTACAGAGGACTGTCGTCATTTGTTAAGATTTGCACCGGCTAATGGGCGATATCCCAGACGAACCTCTGACAATCGTTAATGCACATATGGTTCAACAAAAAGGCTTTAAGGGGTAACTCCCAGACCCCTCAAATTATTTAAATTTTTGTTTGACAGATGGACTCATATTGTTTAGTATAAAAAACATACGTTCTCCATAAAGAACAATGGTATGAGGTACATCATAGATGACAACCGAATTAAAAAGAGTCCCCGCCATTGACAAGTGCTTTGCAATGCTGGAACTTTTCTCCCGGTTAAAGAAACCTCTGGGTGTTAGCGAAATATCCAAAGCGCTTAACTTAAATAAAAGTACTGTATTTAACATCGTTCACACCCTTGACGCTTTAGGGGTTCTCGAAAAAAAGCGGAATTCCAAATTTGTATTCGGGACACAATTATACATTCTGGGCAAAGCCGCCGGCAGGGAGTCTGAATTCATCAATACAGTGCATCCCTACCTGGAAGAAATCAATGAGAAAACCAAACTATCCGCATTTCTGGGCATTCGCGCGGGTATGAGGGCCGTTATCATGGATAAAGTCGATACTGCCTTTGATATAAAAATCCACTCCGAGATAGGCATGCGAATTCCACTGCTTGCCGGCGCGGGTGGAAGAGCTCTGCTCTCTCAGCTACCTGACTCCGAGCTGGACAATATTCTGTCAAAAAATAAGTTAGAAAAGTTTACTCCTTACTCCTGTAAAAGTAAGAAAAAATTTAAAAAAATGATAAAGGCAGTCTGCTATGACGGGGTTGCAGTTGATCGGGAAGAGTATATTGAAGGTATCCGTGCCATTGCCGTCCCTCTCATCATCAATCGAAATGGCCTTTATGCTGCGATCTGGACGGTGGGACTTAAGCGACAGATCAAAGACGGTATTATCTCACAATATTCCAAATATTTAAAGAAAATTGCAAAAGAAATAGAGAGAAAACTTACATCAGGATGGGATTAAGCCTATACTGTTTCTCATAAATATATTCCGTTTTAAACGATGAAAAACCCGTATATAAAAGATCGTAAAGAAAGAGCAGGCCGAGCATATTATAATTGATTAAAGTATCAGAAATAATACTAACAAATTGGCAATATCTCAGGCGGACTAATACACTTATTTAATACGAACTGACTTAAACCATATCTAATCCGTCCGGGAAGATGGGTAAATGGGTTAAACACAAGTTCTTGATCAAGAGGATGATAACAAGCCGGATATGAATATGAATTACTGGAATCCATATCTCGAAACTCTGCCGAGGGAGAAAATTCAACAGCTTCAACTCAAGAATTTTCGCCGTATTTTACAGTATGCAAAAGATAATACGGTTTTTTACAAAAGACACTTAAAGGGCATTGATACAGATGATGTTCGAACCATGGATGATATCCGACGGTTGCCCATGGTAGAAAAAGAGGATCTTAGGATCGCACAGGATAGTAAGGAGCCTTTTCCTTTCGGAGAAATGTTGGGTGTCACCCCGGAGGAGGTGTGCGCCTTTCGCCAAACCTCGGGTACTACGGGAAAGCCGGTGTATGTGCCGGAGAGCTATGAAAGCTGGCAGTGGCGAGTGGAAATATGGTGTTACATTCTCTGGATGGCCGGATTCAGAGAAACCGATCGGGTTTTTGTACCTTTTGGATACAATGTGTATGTCGCGTACTGGGAGGGTCATTTTGCCGCTGAAAAGATTGGCTGTATGGTGGTACCAGGCGGAGCGTTGGACACCAAGGGACGGGTTAATAAGATCCTGGAAGTCCGGGCAACCGGACTGCTCAACACCCCAACTTATGGTATCCATATGGCGGAAACAGCAAGCCAGATGGGATTGGATACTCGGAAAATGGGCATTAAACGGATGGTGTGCGCCGGAGAACCTCTGCCACAGGCCACTCGTTTGATACTCGAGGAAATGTGGGACGCCGAAGTCTACGATCACATCGGAGGAACAGAGCCCTGTGCATGGGGTGCCATGTGCGGACAAAGGAAAGGACTGCATATCATGGAGCCGCATTTTTTAGTTGAGATTTTGGATATGGAAACCAAAAGCCGTACAGTCGAGCCGGGTGAACTGGGTGTAGCGGTGGTGACACCACTGGGCAGAAGGTCATTTCCGATGATTCGTTTTAACACGAAAGATGTAGTGAGGAGGGGTAAAGACGCATGTGAATGCGGTAGAACATCAATGATGATTGAAGAGGTTGCCGGCAGGATGGATCATCTTCGAAAGATTCGCGGGGTGCTATTTTCACCGGTCTCGGTTGAAGAGCTGCTCAGAGCGGAGTTTCCTGAAATCGGGGAATTTGAAATTATCGTTGAGAAAAAAGGGGTGATGGACGAGATTTCGCTCAGGTTAGAGATAAAAAGAGAAATAGGGGATCAAAACAAACAAGAATTATTGATACGACTCTCCGAGCAGTTAAAGATCAAGACTAACTTAAGATTTCTAATTATACCGGTAAAACTGGGAGAATTACCTCGATATTCCCTTAAAGCAAAACGATTTAAAGATTTACGATGAAAAAATAGGGGGGAGGAATCTATGGGATCTGAAAATAAAATTGTAATACTAGAAATGAAAGCCAGAATAGATCGTATAGAGAAACTGGCTTTGGAATTGAAAAAATTGGGTCGGGAGATTCCGACTGTTGAGAAAAACAGCCGGAATATTCTGAGTGCTGTTTACAATTTAAAATTTGGAATTTCAGATATCGCTGAAATTGATTCCGCATAAGGAGAGATGCCATGGGTAAAGTAATTAAAATCAGGACAGCCTGCCGCAGCTGTCACGGCGGCTGCGGTGTGATCGCCCACGTACAGGACGGCAAAGTGGTTAAAGTGGAAGGAGATCCTAACTCACCGATCAGTCACGGGACGCTGTGCAGCAAAGGCCTGGCCGTTACACAACTGGCCTATGCTCCGGATCGGATTCTCCATCCCATGAAAAAGGCAAACGGTAACTGGGAAAAAATTTCATGGGATGAAGCGCTGGATACGATTGCGGAGAAATTTAATGCAGTCGTCAAGGAATACGGTCCAGAGTCCATTGTGGTGGGACAGGGAACCGGCAGGGATTACGAAAGCCATTTATACCGTTTTGCCAACCAGTTAGGCACCCCCAACGTACTTACCGCCGGGCACATGTGTTACGTCTCGAGGGTGGCCTCCACACTGGTTACCGTGGGTAATCTCCCCATTTGCGATTATGCAGGCGGGCCCAAATGCATTGTTCTGTGGGGCTGCAATCCCCAGTGGACCAACCCCGACGAATACAAAGGAGCCAGCTTTTGGGATGCCTTCAAAAAAGGGGCAAAGCTGATCTGCATTGATCCCCGCAAGGGATTCACGGCCAAAAAAGCGAATCTGTGGCTGCAGCTTCGTCCGGGGACGGATGCGGCCTTGGCCATGGGATTTCACAGCGTGATTCTTGAAGAGGAGCTTTACGATAAGGAGTTTGTTGACAATTACATCAACGGCTGGGATGCTTTCAAAAAACGGGTTAAAGACTATCCACTGGAAAAAGTGCAGGAAATCACCTGGGTGGACAAGGAATTAATTCGTAAGGCGGCCCGGATGTACGCAAAGACAAAGCCGGCCTGCATTCACTGGGGTGTCCCCACTGAACAGACCAATAACTGCGCAGACTGCACCCGTATCATGACGGGCTTGATGGCTGCTACCGGAAACCTGGATACCCCGGGAGGCAATGTTCTTTATGTCAATCCTCCCACACGGACGGTAGCCGAGTTTTCCCGTCACAAAGATCTTTCCAAGGAAGCACGCGCTAAACGACTGGGAGGAGACAGGTACAAGCTGGGTGCCAGGGTGGCCTATATCACCCCGAAAGTGGCCTGGGAAGCTATTTTAACACAAGAGCCTTACCCCCTCAAGGCGGGACTGCTCTGCGGCACCAATCCCATTGCTACCCGGGCCAACGCAAAGGAGGTGTACAAGGCACTTGATAAAATTGAGTTCCTCGCCGTGATCGATTTTTTTCTCACTCCCACCGCCGAGCTGGCGGATATCTTTCTGCCGGCAGGTACCTGGCTGGAACAGGACCATGTGGCCGACAACTGGAAAAGGCATGGGTTTGTATTGGCCAGGCAAAAATGTGTTCAGATCGGCGAAGCCTGGCAGGATCATAAAATTTTCCAGGAGCTGGGTAAAAAAATGGGTCAGGAATGGTGGGATACGGTGGAGGATGCCCTGGATTATCTGTTGGAGCCCGCAGGACTAACCTGGGAGGAATTCAAGGAAAAAGGCTGGCTGCAGGGAGAGATGGTCTACAACAAGTATAAGGAGAGAGGATTTTCCACTCCAACCGGCAAAGTGGAGTTGTATTCAACCGTTTTGGAGAAATGGGGCTATGATCCCTTGCCCAAGTATACTGAACTGCCGGAAAGCCCTGTATCTACACCGGATCTGTTGGATAAGTTCCCCTATATCCTGAATGCCGGTCTCCGTACCCCCACTTTTTTTCACGCAGCCAACCGGAACATACCGTGGTTAAGGGAAATCCGGCCCGACCCCATCGTGGAAATTCACCCGAATACCGCAGAAAAAAACGGAATCGAGGAGGGTGACTGGGTAACCATCGCATCCCCGCGGGGGAAATGCAAAGAACGGGCAAAACTCAATACCGGAATCGACCCCCGGGTAATTGTCGCGGAGCACGGGTGGTGGTATCCGGAGATCGAAAATCCGGGGCATGGATGGGATATATCCAATATCAATATTTTAACGGATAATTCCCACGAAACCATGGACCAGGCCGTAGGCGCCACCAATCTCAGGGTCTGTTTATGCAACATCTCAAAAGCAGAAGCAATGGATTAATAATATCCGGAGAAAGTCCGTTAAGCTGGATTGATCCAAAAACCGGCTTAGAGTGGCAGATTGAATCACCGGGCCGGATGACATGGGCCAAAGCAATGGAATACGCCGATTATATTTCCTTAAACGGCAAGACAGATTGGCGGCTGCCGACGTGTATAGAGCTTGAAACGTTGCTGGATAGAACCAGATACCGTCCGGTGATGCGTACAGAGATTCCTTTCCGAGACACACTGTCCTACTGGTCGTCCACTACTTTTGGCCGAAATAAAAACAGTGCGTGGATCGTGATGTTTGATGGTGCCTACGTGCTCAGCTATTATAAAACCAATGCATACCATATTCGATGTGTTCGCGGGTAGGATACAACAGCGGGAATCATAAGGAGGAATAACAATGACAAAAGTTTCTTTAATGTTTTTCAAAAAAGACTGCATGGGATGCCACGCCTGTGAAGTGGCGTGCAAGCAGGAACACGGGTTGGGCGTCGGGCCCAGGCTGGTGCGTGTGGTTGAGAATGCACCCGATTTCAGCCCTGTTTATTGTCATCACTGTGCTAGAGCACCTTGCCTTGAATCCTGTCCGGTCGAGGCAATCAGCAAAAATGCACAAGGTATTGTACTTATAGAAAATGAATTTTGCATTGGCTGCAAAGAGTGTATGGAAGCATGCCCGTTCGGGGCCATGCAGTTCGATGACCATCAGGAAGTCGCTGTTAAATGCGATCTGTGCATCGAAAGACTCCAAAACAATCAGCAGCCTGCTTGCAGCAGCGTCTGTGCGACCCAATGTATCTTTTGGGGAGATACAGGGCAACTGGCAGACAGAATTGTTGCATCACAGTAATCGCCGGGAGGAAACTGTCTGAGTGTATTTAAGATCGTTAAGCAAGATCTTGTGTGCCATATTGTCAATTTGTCAGTATTATTTCTGATACTTAAATCAATATTAATATGCTCGGCCGATTCTTTCTTTACGATCTTAAATATACGAGTTTTTCATCGTTTAAAACGGAATATATTTATGGCAA
>CAJHXW010000277.1_pt1 | contig 13452 bp, 12 predicted proteins | sample 9198581 | NCBI WGS metagenome assembly CAJHXW01 (sample SAMEA7708328, study PRJEB35096) | sediment metagenome | biome: marine neritic benthic zone biome [ENVO:01000025]; feature: sediment [ENVO:00002007]; material: shallow marine sediment [ENVO:03000034] sea grass bed [ENVO_01000059] ...
AACAGCACGGGAACATCCAGCGAGTAGCGTGAGGCAAAGGGGAAGTAAGCACCAAAAATGGACACATCGACCGGCGCCGCGATAGAGTCGTCATCACTCTGGACCGCGTCAATAGTCCCCTTCTGCATGGCTCTAAACAGCTCACCTGTGGGCACCAGCTGATCAGAATTGTACAATTCGATCACCATCTCTCCATCGGCGACCTTGTTAAACATATCGATTGCCGGTTTGCAGACATGGGCAGACAGGGCAGGGCCGGCATAGGTTTGCATCCGCCACTTGATGGTCGTTTTTTTGGCGGCATGCACAAAGGGTGCGTTTACCGCTGTGGCTGCCACGGCAGCTGCCCCCACGCTCGCTTTTTTCAGAAAATCGCGTCTTTTAATTTTGCCTGGTTCTTTCCGCTTTTTCATTCTACTTACCTCCTTTTATTGTGTTTGGTGTTAACTGATGTTCAAACCAAATCGACGGAATACAGATGTGTTAATTGTGAAAAAAGGATGCCAAGGATGGTTCAGCGACAATGTTTTAATGCGCCCCAGCATCGCACATACCGGTTTGGCAATAGAGAAAAGCTTAGAGTAACAGTATTCGATAGTTTAATAATTTCCGTATTATTCTTATCCCGTCCCTCCGGTGCTTCAGTCAATAAACTAATTTTCGTACTATTTATGACCTCAGGTTATCGATTGGAAGTTTTGATGCTGTATCATGAACCGGAAAGATATCATCTGATCAGCCAGAGAACTGTTTTATGTTCCGCTTTTTCTTTTCAAGATTTAAGCTTTGTCAGAAAATTTATGGCAAATTTGGGTTAACCTTATAAATTATTCTGTTTTAACTACATCGCTGCATAAGGTCCTGTCAAGTTTTTTGAAATAAAACTCGGATATAACCTAGCTAAAGCTAAGCTATCCCGGGTCTTAGGCAATTATTAACCTAAGGCGGGCGAGAAATGCCTGAGTCTCCGTGCATAGTGTTTTTCAAGGATATCAAGCACTGTTTCATTTCATCTTTCCACAGCCGCTTAAATCCGATGTATTGGTTGTCGAAACATTTCACGGTAATGTTTTCCATATCGAACGAGGTTCGGTAAACGAAACCATCAAGCTTTTCAAATGTTCGTTTAAGTTCATATTAGGGTTGTGCGAAATATAATAAATGAAATTCATTTGATTCTGGTTATATAAATTAACATGATACTTTAGTCGTAAAAATAATTTAAAGCCATATAACTAGCTGTAATTATAAATATATATAATTCATATCGTCCGGGGAACAGACCCAAACCAAGACAAATTATCTCGTTATGTTCGAAAATTAACAAAATAAACACTTGACAACAAAAACGAACATCGAATATAAGCAAAAGGAAACGGCTAAATGTATTTTCAGGGAATATTTCTATGAATAAAACGAACTCTTTGTTTCCTGCTGAAAGAAAGCAGCAGATACTTGAAATTTTAAAAGATAAATTAACGATTCGCGGATCCAGCCTGAGTGAATTGTTAGGTGTTTCCGAAATGACCATCCGTCGTGACCTTGATGCATTGGAAAGGCAGGGGGTTGTGGAGCGAACCCACGGAGGTGCGGTCTTCAGACAGGAACGAATAATCGGAACATTTCATTACAATCACAGCACTCGGAAAAACCCTATGGAAAAAAGGCGCATTGCAGCTTGTGCGTCACAGATGATTGAGCCAAATGATATGGTTTACATTGGGGAAGGATACACTGCGGCACAGATTATTCGTCATGTGGATCCTCGTATACACTTTACCATTTTCACCAACAACCTTGGTGTAACGGCTGAAATGGAAAATATGTCAGCCGAACTGGTAATGCTTCCCGGCACCTATGATCCTGTAACCAATGCACTCACCGGACCGCTGACCATGGAAATGATACGGCAGGTAAATGCCACCAAAGTTTTTCTGGGGGCGGACGGCCTCAGCCTTAGTTTAGGTTTGACTACTCCAAACCTTGAAATTGCTGTGATTGAGCGCAGCATGATTAAGCATACCCGGGGAAAAGTCATAGTAATGACCGATCATTCCAAATTCGGCATGGTGGCTGAAGTGTCGGTCGCACCTTTAAAACATATTGATGTGCTGATTACAAATCGGAAAATTCCCGAAGATTTTGAAAAGAATCTTGACTTAATGGGGGTTCAGGTGGTGATTGCCTGATCTGTTTGATCCGGCATCCAAATAAAAAAGGAGAACTTCATGCTTGTTGTGGGAGAACTTATCAATGCCAGCCGCAAGGTGATGGGAGCAGCCATTGAGACCCGGGATGCGGATTTTATAACAAAAACGGCAAATGATCAACACCGGGCTGGTGCCGATTACATTGATGTGAACGCCGGAATTTTTGTTAAGCAGGAGGCTAAGTATTTAAGGTGGCTCGTTACGACTATTCAGGATTCTGTTGATGCCCCCTGCTGTATCGACAGCCCCGACCCGAAGGCTATTGAAGCCGCTCTGTCGGTTCACAAGGGGACCGCCATGATCAATTCCATCTCTCTGGAACAGGCGCGCTACGATAACATTCTCTCTCTAGTAGCCGGAACGGACCTGAAGGTGGTGGCACTGTGCATGAGCGATGACGGGATGCCTGAAACCGCCAAAGACAGGCTGAAGATTTCAGAGAAGCTGATCAACGGGCTACTAAAACATAACGTTCCTCTGGAGAACATTTATGTAGACCCGCTGGTTCAGCCGATTTCCACAAAGGATGATTTCGGAGTCGAATTTCTCGATGCAGTCGATGCCATCATGACTCGATTTCAAGGTGTACACACGATATGCGGTTTGTCCAACATTTCATATGGGCTGCCGATGCGAAAACTTATGAACCGGGAATTTGCAGTTATGGCTGTGGCCAGAGGGCTCGACAGTCTCATCGTCAATCCCCTGGACAGGCAAATGATGGCGAATCTGATCACAGCTGAGACCCTTGCCGGTGGCGACGAGTTTTGCACTAATTTCCTTCAGGCTTATCGGGAAAAGAAATTCGAACTGTAACTTGAAAGGGTGTCATGAACGCTCTGGTGATGTTCGACTACGACGGTATCATTTCCGTTCAGGCGATTGATGGCACATCGCACGATCATTTAGGGCTTATTTTTTTACAGCAAAATACAATTTACAGATAAGATCCTCAAAAGGAAAGGAGAATGAAATGGATCACAGTGAACGATTTGATAATCTAAAAAATGCAATGACTGCATTGGAAAAGGATAATGTTGTTTCCAGCACTGCGGAGAGTCTGGAAGCTGGTATCGATCCTATTGAAATCATAGAAAATGGATTGTTGCCCGGCCTCAACACGATTGGAGAAATGTTTGAGAGCGAAGAGCTTTTTCTCCCCGAGCTTATGAAATCAGCACAGATCTTCCAAGCGGCGATGGATCTTCTTCAACCCAAAATCGAGGAAATGGAGACGGATGTGAAGAAAAAAGGTACTGTCGTTATCGGAACGGTAAAAGGCGACATGCATTACATCGGTAAAAACATCGTTAAACTCCTTCTGGCGACCTCTGGTTTTGATGTCCACGACCTTGGGGTGGATGTTGATCCTTTTTCCTTTATCGTTAAAGCTGATGAAGTAAGTGCCGACATGATCGCTCTTTCAGCTCTCCTGACCACGACCCTCATCGGCCAGAAAGACGTTATTGAAGCCCTTGAAGGACAGGGCAAGCGCGAGCAATATAAGGTGTTCTTAGGCGGCGGCGCCGTTACAAAAGCCTGGGCAGATGAGATCGGCGCGGACGGTTACGCCGAAAACGCATACGGAGCAGTCGAACTGGCCAAATCATTTATGGCATAGTTAATCAATACGTTGGCATTCTGAGCCATAACAACAGGGAGCAGCGTTTAAAAGCAGGAGGAGTAACATGCTGGATTTAATTGAGGTGTTTGAGAGAGCGGACAAGGGTCTTCTAATTCCGGATACCGATTACTATATGAATCGCTTTGTACCGAAGCTTGCTGAAATAATCGACCGGTATAAGATCAAATGGGACAAGCAAACCATTGTAAATTCAGACGACGACCTGGCGGATCGCGTGTTTCAGGCTGCCGTGGACCTTATCTCCGAAGCGGGGGGCTATTGTCCCGACACGAACCGGGTAATGGAATTTACTCGTGATGAAATCTTGAGGGCCTCGGAGCAGGCACCCAAAGCCACCCGATTCGGGGAGGGGCGTGAGGCCAAAACCATGTATGGCCGAGGCGTGGATGAGGATTCCGTGCCCTGGATTCATGTGGGCGGCGGCATTTACACCACCGATGAACAGATTTATCTCGATACGGTCGAGGGCCTTGCGAGTATAAATATCGTAGATTCGGTAAGTGTTCCGTCCATCTTGCATCTTCGCGGTAAAGACGTACGGGTAAGATCTCCCCAGGAGATGCTGTCAGCCATCAAAACCGTGATTTTAGCCTTAGAGGGTATCCGCCGATCCGGGCGTGCCGGACTGCCTATTATCAACGGAATTTCCGCAGCGTCCAATTCGGTTTCCATGATTGCCGCAGCATCACCCCAGTTCGGTCTCCGACCGAGTGACGGTTTCCTTATCGATTTTCTTTCCGAGATGATGGTCAACTACGAGGCATTGCAAAAGGTGGCGTACTTCAACAGCATCAGTGCGAATATCGGCTCAACATCGACACCCCTTTTTGGAGGGTATGCCGGTGGGGCTGAAGGCGTGGCAGTTCTGGCCACAAGCTACCTCATTATGGGCAATCTTATTTACCGGGGCAGCTACCATTACAATGCACCGCTGCATCAAAATTTGCGTTTGTCCACTACCAAGCCGCTTTTGTGGGCCATCGGCATGTCTAATCAGGCCAATGCCCGAAATATGCGATACCCGGTGGTAAATCTGCCTTATCTCGGTGGTGGCGCTGGAACCAGGATGTACCATCACGAAATGGCCGCTTACATGCTTTCCGTGGTACCTGCCGGAGGAAACATCTTTTCCGGGCATCCTGCAAAATCGGTGGAACCGAATTCACTTCTCCCCATGGATCACCAATTCCATGCGGAATTGGGTCTTGCTTCTGCCAAATTTTCGCGTAAGGACGCTGATCCCCTGGCACGAATATTCTTTGAAAAATACGAAAAACTCATCAAAGATCCGACACCGGGATTCAGATACGAGCAGGTCTATGATCTGAAAACCAAAAAAATCGTGAATGAGGAATATCTGAAGATTCAGGATGAAGTTCGAGCCGAATTTAAGGAATTGGGCCTAAAAGTACTTCCGTCCTAGGTTGCTCTGAAGTGAGCAGATATTGATTAACATTGCAAACAAACGGCGTTATTTAAAAGCGCACAGACTTTAATGGGGAGAATCGCATGAAGGACAGTGCCCAGGTAGTAATTATCGGAGGTGGTATTATCGGGTGCAGCACGGCCTATCATTTAACGAAGATAGGTTGTAAAGACGTGGTGCTGATTGAAAAGAACGATCTGACCAGTGGGTCCACCTGGCATGCGGCCGGACTTGTCGGACAGCTTCGAAAAGAACGCAACATCACCCGCATGCTGCAGTACAGCGTCAGCCTTTATGAAAAACTTGAAGCGGAAACCGGGTTGGCAACGGGGTGGAAAAAAAGCGGTTGCCTGCATTTGGCCAGCACAAAGGAGCGGATGTTCGAACTGAAAAAGGGTGCGACCACGGCGCGAAGTTTCGGGCTGGAAATGAACATCATCTCGCCAAAGGAAGCCTATAACCTTTGCCCGATCTTGTCTTTGGAAGGCATCGTCGGTGCAGCCTTCATGCCCACAGATGGTGAAGCCGATCCATCGGGCATTACGCAGGCGCTGGCCAAAGGGGCCCGTAAAGGCGGGGCAAAAATCTATATAGATACTCCCGTGACCGGTTTCGAGTTCGACAACAAAGCGGTGACCGCGGTAAAAACCAAAAAGGGCGATATCAAGTGCGAAATCGTCGTCAACTGTACGGGCATGTGGGGATACCAGGTGGGGGAAATGCTGGGCGTCAACATCCCCGTGGTTCCTTTCCAGCACCAATTTCTGGTGACCGAGCCCATCCCGGGATTGCCTCCGGACCTGCCGACCATCAGGGACAAGGACAACCTGATCTACTACAAGGGTGAAGTGGGCGGTCTAGTAATGGGTGGTTATGAGCGCAACGGCATCCCCTGGCGTGTTAACGGGGTGCCGAACGACTTCACCGCCAAGCTTCTTCCATCGAATTTTGATCATTTTGAGTCACTTTCCGTTCCGGCTATAAAGCGCACTCCGTGCCTGGAAGAATCCGGCATCGCCAGTCTGATAAACGGTCCGGAAGCTTTCACGCCGGACGGCGATGCCATTATGGGCCCAGCCCCTGAGTTGGACAACTGCTTTGTTGCGGCGGGGTTTAATGCTTTCGGCATCGCAGCTGGCGGCGGTGCCGGACGGATGATGGCTGAATGGATTATCGAGGGAGAGCCAAGCCTCGATATCTGGCCGCTCGATATCCGCAGATTTGGCAGGTATCACCACAGCCGAAGATACAACGTGGAAAGAACCCGGGAGATCTATGGCAAGCATTACACCATTCACTGGCCCCATGAAGAGCATGATTCCGCGCGGAGGGTTAGACGCAGTCCACTGTATTACCAGCTCAAGGAGAAAGGCGCAGTGTACGGGGCTAAATACGGGTGGGAAAGGTCCAACTGGTTTGCACCGGAAGGTGTTGAACCGAAAGATGATTTAACCTTTGAAATCCCGAACTGGTTTGAATACGTGGCTGCCGAACACAAGAACGCACGGGAAAGCGTGGTGCTTATCGATCAGACTTCCTTCTGTAAATTCGAGGTGGAAGGATCGAGCGCCCTGGTATTTTTAAACCGGCTCTGTGCCAATCAGATCGACCGGCCCGTCGGGAAAGTGATCTACACGCAGATGTGTAATGATCGCGGCACCATCGAATGTGACATGACCGTCGGCCGGCTGGAAACCGAAAAATTTTTTATCGTGGTAGGTACTGCCTTTGGTCTGCGCGCCTCGTGGTGGATCAAAAACCATATGCCTGATGACGGCACAGTTTCATTTAAAGAGGTGACGTCAGCCTATGCAGTCATCAACGTCATCGGCCCGAAATCTCGAACACTCTTGGAAAAAACATCGGCTGCCGACTTGAGCAACAAAGGCTTTCCCTTTGGAACGTGCAAGTCGTTTACCGTGGGATATGCACCGGTTATCTCTTTCCGAGTGACGTATGTCGGAGAACTTGGTTACGAGCTGTATATCCCCACAGAATTTGCCGGCCACGCATACGATACCCTCTGGGAAGCCGGTCAGGACCTTGGTGTGAAAAATGCCGGGTACCGCACCATTGCTTCAACCCATCTGGAAAAGGGATACGCCGACTGGGGTTCCGAGCTCACTCCCGAATACACGCCGTTTGATGCCGGGCTGGGATTCTGTGTGGCCCTCGAAAAGGATGATTTCATCGGAAAAGACGCACTGGCAAGAGTCAAGGCAGAAGGCGCCACATGGGAATTGTGCACCTTTACTATCGATGTCGGAGCACCACTGATGATTCAAGGGAGCGCGCCTATTCTGCACGACGGTAAAGTCGTGGGGGTGACCACCAGTTCGGGTTATGGGCACACTGTGGGGAAAAACATCTGCTACGGCTATATCCCTGCAAACCATGAGGGGCAGGGCGGATTCGAAATCGAATCCTTCAAGAAAATTTATCCGGCAAAGCTCGAACCGAGTCGAGCGCTCTATGATCCGGAACGCAGGAGGATAATGATATAACTTTGGTTCGAGCCTTGCGCATTCAGTGAAACTTTCTATTCAAGGATAGGAGAGTCGAAATGAATTCAAAAGATGATACGACGCTTAGAGCCACCGGTGGTTGCCTCTGCGGTGCAGTGCAATATGAAGTGCGCGGTCCCTTGCGGGATGTAATTAAGTGCCACTGCCGCAAATGTCGGCGCACCCACGGGCACATAGCGGCCTATGCCTCTGCCCGGCGCGAAGATCTGGTGTTCAAGAAAGATCGGGGCCTCAAATGGTTTCGTTCCGTCACCGATGAAACTCCCAATGTACACCGTGGCTTCTGTTATGAGTGCGGTGCCAGCCTGTTTTGGGACCCGCACGGCAGCGATCACATTTATGTTTCCGCAGGCACATTGGATGCCCCCACCGGCCTTAAAACCGTGGGCCATGTCTGGACCTCGCAGGGCGGTGATTATTATGAAATCGTAGACAATCTCCCGGCTTTTAAAGAATCATCCCAAGGCCAGTTGGTTGGAAAGCACTAGTTGGGAGAAACCAACATGATAAATATCAATGCGACTATCGATAAGTCACCACCCGAATATAAAGATGCTTTAAAGGCAGAAAAAGAGAATTACATAAGAATTCACGAAACCACCAAAACCGTGTTAGCTGAAGTTGGAATTGAGACTAGAAATGAAGCGGTGATCTCTATTTTGGAAGCCACGGGTCTTGCGGGTTATGACGCTTCAGTGGGTCGCATCTATCTACTACCGGAATTGATTGACCAAAGTCTCGCGTCAGCGACGAAAACGTTCCCGGGCGATGAAGGGATGAACACCCTGGGTATCGGTGGAATTCCCCCATTTCTTTACAGGGAATCTGATGAATATCCTTTGCCCGCTTCCTATGAGGAACTCGATCATTTGGTCAAACTTATCGGAGAAAATCTCGATGTGGTTAGGTTTTTGAGCCAGCCTGTGAAAGTAAACAAGGGAGATCCGCTGAAATGCAACCAGATCATGGACCAGCTGAACAACTGCATTAAAATCACCTGCAGTGCTTATATGAATAGTTCGGATGCCGTAAAATGGTTTGCCTACCGGGATGACTGGCATGACTCCATATGCGGCGTCAAATCCCCGCTCATTTGTATGGACAACATGATGGACGCACTCATCAGGAGCGCTGAGGCAGGAAATAACCTGCGTTTGACCACCATGCCCCTTGCGGGGAGGACGGCACCGCAAACACCGGAGGCCTGCATCGTGATCACCCATGCCGAGGTCATGTTCATGCTGGCTGTGGCTCAGACCGTCAACCCCGGAATACTGTGCATGTTCGGCGGTATGCCATGCACTACCCGGCCTGACGGTGACCTGGATTATTCCCATGACGCCATGAACCTTTTAAATGTGGCCGTGGCCCGCCTCAACATGTGGGTGACCGGGCTTCCCTCTGTCCAATCCGGGGGAAGTACCAGTGAAAAGGTCCCAAATGAACAGGCGCTTTCTGACGGGAAACGCGGACGAAAAATCTTGTGTGACTTCGGTGTTCACAATGCCAGGCACTGTTTCGGGGTGCTGGACAACCTTAATTTTTTCAGTGAAGAGGCTTTCCAATACGACTGCCAGGCACATCGGGAACATCTGACATCTCACAAAAACGATATCGAATTAATGCCATTGTATCTCCCGGAGGATAATCAGGCGTTCGATGTCATTCAGCGTGTGGCCAGTAGTGATTACCATGTGGATTCCCATACTACGGCCAATTTGAGCATTTTCGATGACTGGGCCAGAACAGTTGTAGACAGGAGTTTGCTGCCCGAAAAACCACAGACAAATCAATGATCGAGAAGGGGGTTTGTTGGAAAAGCAGATTTCCGAACTTATTGAAAACCTTTACGATATCGGTACGGTGCGTGAGGTGACCGAAATTTTCGGAGGGTACAACAATAGGGGTTTTTGTATCAGTACTCGAAGAGACAGGCATAGCCACACTTACTTTGTTCGCCAGTACAAGGAAGGGGTGACCCGTAAGGAGATTCAGTTCGAACACGCGTTGATCTGCCATGCCATTAAAAAAGGCTTGACTATCTGTGCCGGTCTGGTGCCGGCCCGAAGCGGAGAAACCCTGATTCAGCCGGTAAACAGCGATAAAATGTTCGCCGTTTTTGAAAACCTCGGAGGGGAGGATAAATATACTTGGACGAATACTGACTTAACAGATACCGAATTCAGGAACGCTGCAGACGTGCTGGCCGAATTTCACAACGCGGTCCGTGATTTCGCTCCCGGCCGGTTTAAAAGAGGAGAGCCACCGATTATGGAGCTTTTGCCCGTCATCGTTCGAAATTTTATGCATCTGGGGCAAAAAATGAACGAAGGCGAATTTCAATCCTATTATACGGCAAATCTAAATGCCATTCTCGGTGCCATCGAGCGCAACACGGCTGTCCCCCATGAAATAGGAGATTTACCGGTGATTCCCACCCATTATGATTTTCATCCCGGCAATCTCAAGTGGGATGATGAAGCGGTCACAGGGCTTTTCGATTTTGACTGGTCGAAAATGGATCTGCGCCTGTTCGACGTCTGCATGGCCACTATTTATTTCTGCAGCCGATGGGGTGGGAGTCGGGACGGTGAACTGCGTTTGAATAAAGTAAAACTTTTTTTAGGAAGCTATCAGAGTCGACTCAAGAGCCGGGAAGGCCTCGATCCGCTAAGCGATGAAGAACAACGATTTCTGCCGAAAATGCTGGTCATCGCCAATATTTACCTTCTCTATTGGGAAGTTTCGGACTTTTATGATATCAAAGAGGGGGACGAAAGCGAATACTTGAGGTATCTAAAACATAATGTGAGGCTATTGCACTGGCTTGAAATCCATCGCCTCATCATCACGGAAACCGTCGCCACTGCTCTACGGTAGCTCTCGGGATGCGAAATTTCTCACTGTTGAAAAGGAACTGGCCAAAACTGTATCATGCTGAAAGCAAATCACGTAACAAAAAAATTTGGTGAACTCATAGCAGTGGACGACCTGAGCTTCCACGTGAAGAAAGGACAGATATTCGGTATCGCGGGACCCAACGGTGCAGGGAAATCGACCGTATTCAACCTGATCACCGGAAACTATGATTATGAAGGCAGGATCGAATTCGGAGGTAAAAAAATTACCGGTTTACCTCCCTACCGCATCGCCAAGGCAGGTATCGCCCGTACCTTCCAGATTCCACAGACCTTTCCCAGCCTCACCGTAGAGAAAAGCATCAGTGTAGGGAGTCGCTTCGGCACCCGAAAAGGCTTGGACCCAGACCATGTGGAAGAAGTCATCCGTTTTGTGGGGCTCGAGAATGAGCGAACGCAAAAAACAGGCAAGCTCAACCTGCTGGGAAAAAAGAAGCTGATGATCTGTGCCGCCCTGGCGACAAAACCAAAAATTCTCATGTTGGATGAACCCATGGCCGGATCCAACGCAACAGAGATCAAAGACCTGATGATACTGATCCGGGACATCAACTGTGAACTGGGCATTACCGTTATCATAATTGAGCATTTCATGAAGGTTCTCACTGAACTCACAAAGCAACTGCTTATCCTCGAGTCGGGCCGGATGGTCTGTTGTGACACCCCCGAGGATGTTACCAATAACCCCGCGGTCATCGAATGTTATCTGGGTGATACTCATGCTGAACGTGACTGATCTGAATGCCTTTTATGGCGAAGCGCAAGTATTGGAAGAGGTTTCCATATCTGTGGATAAGGGCCAGGTGGTAGTCATGCTCGGTCCAAACGGTCACGGCAAAAGCACCCTGCTTAAATCGATTTGCGGTTTGGCCGAAAAAGTTCAGGGAAGCATAGAATACCAGGGGCAGGCTATCAATGGGTTGCCAACAGAAAAGATTGTCAATATGGGAATCACCTACATCGCAGAAAATCGTGAACTGTTTCCCTACATGACGGTAATGGAAAACCTCAAACTCGGTGCTTACTCGAAAAATGCGCGGCCCCACGAAAAGGACAATCTGGATAGGGTGTTCTCACTTTTCCCTCGGCTCAAGGAACGGCAAAAACAGGTGGCAGCGACCATGAGCGGCGGTGAGGCCCGCATGCTGGCCGTGGCAAGGGGGCTTATGTCCAACGCGGATTTTTTATGCATTGATGAGCCTTCGCTCGGACTGCAGCCCAGCTTGCGGCATGAGATCTTTTCCACCATCAAACAGATCAATGAACAGGGAAAGACCGTCTTATTGGTGGAGCAAAATATTCCCCAAATCGCGGAACTGGCAAGCAGAATCTATGTTATGGAAGAAGGACAAATCTCTTTTGAAGGCAATAAAGATGAAGCGCTCAACAACGAGCACTTAAGAGAAATTTTTCTGGGCATGTAAGCCACAGGCTCATCGACCACTTTTCCTCTGCGGCCGATTGTTTTTTTCTTAAACGGAGCAACTCACCATGACTTTTAGTGAAGATACCGTTTTATTGTTGTATGAAATCACTGACGTGATTATCGCCGGTTTATCTACCGGTTCCGTATATGCCTTGATGGCCGTGGGTATGACCCTGGTTTATGGTGTTACCAAAGCCTTTAATTTTGCCTATGGAGATTTTTTTAACATGGGCGGCTATTTTGCCTGGATACTGATCTTCGGACTAGGCCTTCAATTCGGCGGTTATTTAATGATTCTGGTCATTGTGATGCCGCTGATGTTCGTCGTAGGGTACGGATTGGAAAAACTCATGATAGCTCCCTTAAGGAAACGCAAAGACTGGGAAAACAAGGTCATGATGCTGACTCTGGGCCTGGCGCTTTTTCTGTCCAGCCTGTATATGGTGGTCTTTGGCGTCAGCATGAAATCTTTGCCCCCCATCCTGGAGGGGACGCTCGAAGTCGGCCAGTTGGTGTTCGCCTACCAGGACATCATGATTTTCTTCATGTCCATGGGCGGTATCCTGCTTTTTGGATGGATGCTCAACAACACCAGAACCGGCATGGCCGTAAAAGCCGTGGCCCAAAATCCGACAGGCGCTAAAATTGTTGGTATTCCCAAAGAGCGGATTTTCGCTTCTACCTTTGCCATTTCTACGGTCATGGTTGGTTTCGGCGGAATTCTGTTGAGCCAAAAATGGTTCATCAATCCCAACTCCGGTGGCATCATCATGATCAAGGCATGGGTGGTCACCGCATTCGGCGGTATGGGTTCTATCCGTGGCGGCCTTTATGCCGCATTCATTATTGGGATGCTGGAAGCTTTTGTGGGCTGGCTGTTTGGAATGAGCTACGGTATTATTGCGCTTTTTATACTTTTGTTGGGGACACTTGTATTGCGGCCTCAAGGTCTGATGGGAAAAGGTGAGTAAGATATGCGTTTAAAGCATATGGCGATGATAATAGGCATTTCATATGGAATCATGGCGATCTTGCCCATCTTTGTGGGAGATATTAAATTCATCATGAACATTATGATCATGTGTCTCATCTGGGCTGTGGTGGCCTCTTGTTGGGACGTCATGATGGGATTTGCAGGTATCTTCTCATTCGGCCAGGTGGCCTTTTTCGTCATGGGAGCCTATTGTTCCGGCATACTTGCCATCGAACATAATGTAACACCGGTGCTGTCCATCCTGATCGCCGGTCTGTTTACCGCCGTCATGGGTGTTCTTGTGGGGTTGCCCTGTCTCAGACTGGCGG
>CAJHXW010000338.1_pt1 | contig 13340 bp, 10 predicted proteins | sample 9198581 | NCBI WGS metagenome assembly CAJHXW01 (sample SAMEA7708328, study PRJEB35096) | sediment metagenome | biome: marine neritic benthic zone biome [ENVO:01000025]; feature: sediment [ENVO:00002007]; material: shallow marine sediment [ENVO:03000034] sea grass bed [ENVO_01000059] ...
CCTTCAATGCTTATAACAACATCAGGGTTATCCCGCATCCAGTCCGACTTTCTGGTTAAGACATCCTGAGCCATCGAATCGAGTGAGGATTTATCAAATTCAAAATAGATATCTTCACTCAAGAACATGTTGCGTGCTGCCAGAATGGCGCGTTCTTCATCACTCATGTCAGCAGTGGGCTGTTGCACTGTTTTACTTGCCATTTCTGCTGTGTCCTCAGGCGCTTTTTCCGGTTCCGTTGCCATTTCTTCATCGGTATCCATAACTTCCTGTTGAGCACAGGATACAGTAAACAGCAACCCTGGAATTAAAAAAAGCATTACCAAACCTATCCACAAATTTTTTCGCATTTTTTCCTCCTTTCAAAATCGAAAATCATCTATTCATTGTTAACATTTGGTGACCATTTTGGGTTAGTTTGCTCACCGCGTAAAAAAAGAAGCCGCCTCTGGTCGGTTCCATAGGCAGTCATAATATAGATTCTGGAGGGGCCTTCTCGTGTTGAGCTAAATGAAATGAGGCTCCCATCTGATGACCAGGAAGGTCCTTCATTGTCTCCTGAGTCGAAAGTAAGTTGTACCGGTTGCCTGTTTTTTATATCAACGACGAAAATATTATTTCTTCCTTTTTGAAGGGACGTATATGCAACTTTGTCTCCCTTGGGAGACCAATCTGGTTGTGTATTGTATTGGCCGTTAAATGTCAACCTTTCAACATGTCCTGAACCAATATCCTTTATATATATCTGGGGCGATCCGGCGCGGTTTGAAACAAAGGCTATTTTTTTACCGTCAGGGGACCAGGTCGGTGAAACATCACTGCCCCACTTTCTGGTCAGTCTTTTAATAATTTTCCCGGTTCCAGTCAACAGATAAATTTCCTGGTCTCCTGAAAAGGAAAGAGTAGCAGCCAGTTCGAATCTGGCAGGTGCCCATGCCGGAGCAATATTGATACCCTTTTTTGATATGGTTTTGGATTGTTTATTTTTTATATTGATTATGTAAATGTCGGGTTTTCCATTCAAATAAGAGGTATAGGCAATCCATTTTGCATCTGATGACCATGAGGGAAAAAGGTTAATTCTGTTATTTTGTGTAAACTGTTTTATATTAGAACCGTCAAAATCACAAATAAAAATTTCCTTGTTTCCCGAACCTTTTGATATAAATGCTATTTTGCTGTTAAAAATTCCCCTGTTTCCGGTGAGATGATAGATGACTTCACTGGAAAAACGGAGTATCATTTTCCGCAGATCACGTATGGGCCCTTCATACTTTTTACCAACCAGCCTTTTTCCTTTAAAGGTATCGAACAGTCGAAGTTCCATTACAATGGTATTCCCTTTTACTGACAGGCCACCGGTAATAAGGAGCTCAGCACCGATACTTACCCAGTTATTAAAGTTGATTTTTGGGGTGATCAAAGGTGGATTGTCAGGATCAATAAGAAAGGCACCGCGATCGAGCATCTTGAAATAACCCGTAAATTCAAGAGTTTTAGAGAGTAAATCAGATGTCTTTTTTAAAACCGGTTTCTTAGGTTTAGTGTCCGCCATGTTTGCAAAGATCGGGATGGCCAGGGGAATTTTCCTTAAAAAAGGATTGTTGATATCAATATAATCATATTTCGCATGGCATAATTCAGGCATAAAAAACAAAGCAAGAACAGCTAAACATATTTTTATTTTAAATCGTTTCATTAGATTGAATGACTTTCAACTTAGGGTTCATAGCTGATGAAATATAGGTTTTAATCATTTAGCTATAAGCTATTACCTGTCAGCTACTTTCTATCACCTATTTGATTCCTTTGGGTCCGAATTTAAGTCCAACAGTGTAATATGGAAACAAAAAGCCCTTTGGAAGCGGAGGAAGCGGATTGGACTTCATGATCGCTTTGTAGGCAGAGTCATCCAAAAAGCGGTTGCCCGATTTTTTATCGAACCAAATTTCCTTTATTTCACCATTGGGCATGATTTTAATAGCAAGAGCAGCCTCTAAATCGGTGCTGTTCCCTGCAAAATCTTCGGAAAAGACCCAGTTTTTTTCAATCTGCCAGGCAATTTCAGCATTATATACCTGTATTATTTCAGGGGTTTTACCACTTTTTCCCCCGGGTCTTCCATGTATACCGGCATTTTTCCCGGCTGCCTGATTTGTCTGTTTATTTTTTAGACGCCTGGCCGGATCGACCTGATCAACTTCGTGCCGGAGTTTATCGAGTGCTTCTGATATCGGTTTTGGTCTTGACTCGTCAACCTTTTTTTTAATTTCAGATATGGCATTTTTTACAACCTTGTCTGATTTAAATGTTTTTTTTTTAAGCGATTTTTTAACCCTTTTTTTTACCGGGGCCAGAGACACCGTTTTTGCAGGTTTTTTATAGGCTTTTTGTGTGACCGATTGTTCTGGTGTTTTAAAATTGCTTTTACCTTGGGATATTTTAAATGCTCCGGAATCGGCAAGGTTAACCAGGTTAACATTTATTGCTGCCATGGAAAAATTCCTTTCAGGCCTAAAATCAGGAGCAAAAAGCAGACCGACAAAGAAGATGAGATGGAATAGGGCCGAAACAGAAAAAAATAGAATAAATGTGCCTGTATTGTCACGGCCACTGTGAAAGGAATCTGTATGAGCATATGTATTATTTTTGACCATTCTATAAATCGTAAGATTATCGTTTTTTTAAAAACGAGATACGGATGAACGCAGATTATACAGCAGGAACATTTTTTCTGCTATGTCGCACCAGCATGATAAACAGCTGGGTGAATTTGTGAAAATCCGTGTCCTATTTTCTTCTTTTTTCGTTGATTGGTATGGTAACCATGCCGAGATTTTCAATCCCGGCCCCTTTAATTTCAGACATTACCCTGACAACCATACCATAAGAAATATTTCTGTCCGCCTTAAGAAAAACCTCACGGTTGGTATTTCCGCCAAGAATTTTTATCAGTTTTTCTCCCAGGTGATCGACAGTCACGTTAAAATCGTTAATAAAAACTTTATTATCTGAGTTTATTGAAATGACAAGGGGTTTTTTTTCTAAAACAAGCGGTTTAGAAGAAGCCTCAGGCAAGGAGACGTTGATGCCTTCCATCATCATTGGTGCCGTCACCATAAAAATGATTAAAAGAACGAGCATGACGTCAACAAACGGAGTTACATTAATTTGAGACATCAGGCTGCTATGATCATCTCCCTGTGTCATTTTTTTCTCCTTTCTATCCTTAATATATCCCGTTCAACTATATTTATAAAGTCTGCAGAGAAGCTTTGCAACTCAGACTGCATGATTCGTATTTTTTGTGTAAAGTAATTAAAGGCGATGACGGCAGGAATTGCCACAGCAAGGCCTGCCGCTGTTGCAACAAGGGCTTCGGATATACCGGGTGCAACAACGGCAAGACTGGCTGAACCCTTAAGACCGATACCATGAAAAGAATTCATGATGCCCCAGACAGTGCCAAAAAGGCCGATAAAAGGAGCTGTATTTCCGGTTGTTGCGAGAAAAGGAACCATTTGAGTCATTTTTGTCATTTCAGTGTTAATGGCGCGCCGCAGGGAACGTTTTACATTATCTGTCCCGGTAAACATGGAACCAAGTGATGAATCATCTGTATCGGTGGATTTAGATTGTGAAATGGGAACGCCGGATTTGCTCAATTTTTTTAGCTCAAGATATCCGACACTGAAAATCCTTGCAACCGGGCTGTTTCTAAGCTGTTTGGCTTTGACAAAAGCATTAGAAAGATCTCGGCTTTTCCAGAAATAGTCGGTAAACCTGGCAGATTCCTTAAATGATTTCATGATATACCTGTATTTAATAAGGATGATTGCCCATGATGATATTGAGAAAAATAATAGAAGAAGCATAACAAACTGGACCATCATGCCTGCATTGCTTATCATATGGAATATGTTGATTTCAGATTGAAACATGAAAAAGCTCCGATTTTATCTGGAATGATTAAAGGGCTAAAAAAAACGCCTCTCGGAAACTATAACCCAAAGGCGTTACAAAGGCAATATATAACTAACCAGGTAAATAGTGTGGTGTCAGGTGAAAAACGATGGCTTTGCGCCTTCACCTTTCAGTAGATTTGTCTTCTTTATGTTCATATGTATTACATTGTATGTTAAAATCATACAGTTTGTCAAGAGGTAAAGGCAAATTTATCTTTTTTGATACCATCCCTTAACCTATTCTTTTTTTAGAAAAAAAAAAAAAAAAGGAAAATACTTTCTAAAATTTATTTGATGCGCTAGTGATAGAATGAAAAGGTATTTAAATAAAGGTTGGGAGTTTCTCCTTAAAGATTTTTTTTGGTGAACCGTTTGCGTTTTAACGATTGTCATAGGTACGTCTGGGAAATCGCCTATTAGCCGGAACAAGTCTTAACGATAATATCAAGGAGCCGACATACGGCAGCTATCCCACTAAGATCAGATTGGAACCAGCCCAAGTAGATGGATTCCCACGGTGGCAATGATCGCCTCTGCCTGTATGGATTTAACTGAGAAGATAGGGGGCGTGTGCAGGGGATTGTAGTCATTTGTTAAGACTTGTTCCGGCTAATAGGCGATTTCCCAGACGTACAGAGCAGAGATTGATAAACTCCCCGGATCTCTTTGAATTAGTGCCCGGTGGTGTTGAGACGATCGATGGAAAAATTATATTGACAATTCTATGGCTTATAAATAAGAATATTTTCTTTTAATTAGAATATCTTTTGGTATTTATCATTGTTCATTTAGCCCACCGAAAATGCAGGGCAATGATAAGCGATTGATAAAAAAATAACGGAGGAAAGAATGAACTGGCTTGTGAACATCCTTTTATCTTCCATCGGAAAGAAGCTGATGATGGCAATAACCGGTCTTTGTTTTTGCGGTTTTCTAACAGGACATCTCGCCGGTAACCTTACCATTTACATGGGAAAGGATGCTTTTAATTCATACGCTGAGCATCTGCATTCTCTGGGGCCGATTATCACACTGGTTGAACTGGGGCTTTTATTTTTAGCCATTGTCCATATATTGACAGGTACAACACTTTTTTACCAGAACTTTAAGGCTAGGCCGGTCCGGTATTCAGTTAATAAAAAAGCCGGAGGACGTACCATAGGTTCAGCCACAATGCCCTATACCGGCTTTATCCTTCTTGTTTTTATCGTTTTGCATCTTATTAATTTCCACTTCATAGATAAAACCGATACCACAATTTATCAAATAGTGCACAGCGCATTCGCAAATTTTACCTATGTTGTTATTTATGTTTTTGCAATGATCGTTGCGGCGATTCACATCAGCCACGGCCTTTGGAGCGCATTTCAGACTCTGGGGGCCAATCATATAAAGTACATGCCTTTTATCAGGGGCTTGAGTTATATTTTCAGTATAATCATCGTGCTCGGGTTTGGATTCCTTCCGGTCTATCTAGCGTATATTGCTTAATAACTACCTAAAAAGTTAAATGTCAGTTTTTACCAAAGGTTTTACGTTATAGAAATTTGGTTTTAAGTATCAGATAAGAAAAGTATATTTGCAACCAACAATTAAAACTTAAAAGCAAAAATCAGATACATTTGGTTTTTACCAATTTCTCATCATAACAAGGAGATAATACATGAAGCTTGATGCAAAAATTCCTGATGGACCGCTTGCAGAAAAGTGGGACAGACACCGGTTTGAACTTAAATTGGTTAATCCTGCAAATAAAAGAAAATATGAAATTATCGTTGTGGGAACCGGACTTGCCGGAGGAAGTGCGTCTGCATCCCTTGCCGAACTCGGCTACAGCGTAAAGACATTCTGCATTCAGGACAGTCCCAGGCGAGCTCACAGCATTGCAGCACAGGGAGGAATTAATGCAGCAAAAAACTATACAAATGAAGGAGACAGCATATGGCGGTTGTTCTATGATACCATAAAGGGTGGTGATTTCAGGGCCAGAGAGGCAAACGTCTATCGACTTGCTCAGGTAAGCAATAATATTATTGATCAGTGTGTTGCACAGGGTGTTCCCTTTGCACGGGATTACGGCGGACTCCTGGCAAATAGAAGTTTTGGAGGTGCCCAGGTTCAAAGAACCTTTTATGCAAGGGGACAAACAGGTCAGCAGCTTCTTCTTGGAGCATACAGCGCACTTATGCGTCAGGTGGGAACAGGGAAAGTTGAATTGTTTCCCCGCAGGGAGATGCTCGATATTGTTCTTATAAACGGGCAAGCCAGAGGAATTGTTGCCCGAAATCTGATCACCGGTGAAATCGAAACCCACACCGGTGATGCCGTTGTGCTGTGCACCGGTGGTTATGGAAATGTTTACTTCCTATCCACAAATGCCATGGCATCTAATGTTACAGCCGCGTTCAGGGCATATAAAAAAGGCGCCTATTTTGCCAATCCCTGTTTTACACAGATTCACCCCACATGTATTCCGGTTCACGGCGATTACCAGTCCAAGCTTACCCTAATGAGCGAAAGCTTAAGAAACGACGGTCGAGTATGGGTCCCCAAAAATCCAGAAGATAAACGTAAACCTCATCAGATTCCTGAATCTGAAAGAGATTATTATCTGGAAAACAAATATCCCAGTTTTGGAAACCTTGTCCCTCGGGATGTGGCTTCTCGAAATGCCAAGGAACAGTGTGATATGGGCAAAGGAGTGGGCGAGACCGCTCTTGCCGTGTATCTTGATTTTAAAGATACTATAAAGAGAGACGGAAAGGACGTGATTGAGAAAAAATATGGTAACCTCTTTCAGATGTATGAAAAAATTACAGCTGAAAATCCTTATGAAACGCCTATGATGATTTATCCTGCCATTCACTATACGATGGGCGGCCTGTGGGTCGATTATAACCTGATGAGTACTATTGACGGTCTTTTTGTCCTTGGGGAAGCCAACTTTTCAGATCATGGAGCAAACCGTCTCGGTGCCAGCGCTCTTATGCAAGGACTTGCTGACGGGTATTTTGTATTACCTTACACCATTGGTGGATATCTTGCAGGAACACCTTTAGAAGGAGTAACCACAAACCATTCGGCATTTAAAGAATCTGTCGCATCGGTAAATGATGGTATAGAGAACCTGCTTTCCATAAACGGTAATAGAACGGTTGATGATTTCCACAAGCAACTGGGACATATCATGTGGGATTACTGCGGTATGGCCAGAAATAATGAAGGGCTGAAAAAGGCCAAAGAGATGATTCAACAACTCAGAGCAGAATTCTGGGAGAATGTTCTTGTGCCGGGATCAGTGAAGGATTTCAACCAAAGCATGGAGCGTGCAGGCCGTGTGGCTGATTTTCTGGAGTTCGGGGAGTTGATGTTGATTGATGCCCTTTCCCGCCAGGAATCATGCGGCGGACATTTTAACGAGGCATACCAAACTGAAGAAAACGAGGCATTACGGGATGACAAAAACTTCTGCCACGTTAGCGCCTGGGAATTTGCAGGCAAAGATAAAGAACCGGTACTTCACAAAGAAGAGCTTAAATTTGAGAATGTTAAATTGACACAAAGGAGTTACAAGTGACAAAGACTATAAATATAACCCTTAAGGTCTGGCGTCAAAAAGGAAAGAACAAAAAAGGAAGGCTTGAAGTGTATGATGCCAGGGACATATCCACCGACATGTCGTTTCTGGAAATGATTGATGTAATAAACGAACGGCTTACCCTTGAAGGCAAGGAACCTATCGCTTTCGACCATGACTGCAGGGAAGGTATCTGCGGAATGTGCGGAGCTGTTGTAAATGGTCGTCCCCATGGTCCTGAAAAGAGTACAACTTTGTGCCAGCTTCACATGAGACATTTTTCAGATGGCGATACTCTTATAGTAGAGCCTTGGCGATCAAGGGCTTTTCCTGTTATCAAAGACCTGGCCGTTGATCGTAGCGCTTTTGATAAAATAATCCAGGAAGGAGGGTTTATTTCCGTGAATACTGGTGGAGCACAGGATGCCAATGCAATTTTAGTGCCCCAGGAGAAAGCGGATCTGGCCATGGATGCTGCCGCCTGCATAGGTTGCGGTGCATGTGTCGCAGCCTGTCCCAATGCATCGCCAATGCTCTTTGTAGGCGCCAAGGTTTCACAGTTTGCCCTTCTTCCTCAGGGAAAACCGGAAGCTGCCAAACGAGCAATATCCATGGTCCGGAAAATGGACGAACTCGGTTTTGGAAACTGCACCAACGAAAGGGAATGTGAAGCAGAATGTCCAAAAGAGATTTCTATCACCAACATCGCCCGATTAAACCGCGAATTTTTTAAAGCAGGATTTATTTCAGCAGAAAAGCTATGATGAATTAACCTGTTAAAGTGGTCTGCCTATTTTATCTATTAATCCCTCATCTTTGTATCGTTACCGGTTATTGCTGGTAACGATATGTTCCGTTTTAAATAAGGAAACTGTTTGAGTGTAATAGAGATTGTTAGGAAAGAACTTAAATACAATATTGTCAATTTATTGAACTATTTCTAATACTAAAATTAATTATTATAAAGTCAGTTAGTTCTTTCTTAACAATCTCTTATACAAGAGTTTTTCATCGTTTAAAACGGAATATAATTATGAGAAACAGTATACACTGAAAATTCATCTGGATTTTAGATTTGTTGCTCGTAACTGCAACCTCTCTGGTATTTTCCCACAAAAAACAATTTTTATTCCATATTTCTCAAGTTTTTATTTAACCTGTCGATAATAATTATAGTCATTCTTTTTTACTCTAACCAGTTCTTTCGGCCATCGGTTCTGGTCTGCCTGGGTTGGGGTATACCTGGATAATAGATAATATGAAAAAAATACTAGTCGTTGACAATCATCCTGTCATGTTAAAATACATGACCGATTTGCTTGAAAAACAAGGACATCGGGTAAAGACGGCTAAAGACAGTCTTTCTGCACTTAAAATTCTTGAGACCTGGACTCCGGATGCAATGTTTATAGACATGGTCATGCCTAATATCAGCGGTGATAAACTGTGCAGAATTATTCGCCGTAAACCGTTGTACAATAAGGTATATATTATCATTCTTTCCGCCATTGCAGCTGAAATGGACATTGATTATTTAGAATTAGGTGCCGATGCATGCATAGCCAAAGGACCTTTTGATAAAATGTCAAAGCATGTTCTTGATGTCTTAAACTTAATGGATCAGGAGAACAAAAAAAGCTTATCAGGAAAGATAAAAGGAATTGAAGATGTCTATCAGCGGGAAATTACAAAAGAACTCCTCTCTTCAAAAAAGCATTTTGAAGTCATCATGAACAATATGTCTGAAGGAATCATAGAGATTACTCAAGAAGGCGCGATAGTATATGCAAATCCCAGCGCAATTTCTTTAACCGGTATGACTGAGGAAAAACTGCTGGCTTCAGACTTTTTTAAACTTTTCAATGAAGAGCAGCTAGAGAGGATGAAAAACCTTGTTGGTGTTGCAGGAAGCGCAACTCAAACAAGCGTTGAGGAATCTCTTTTTGATTTAAACGGAAAGCAGGTGTCAGTAAATATTTTGCCTGTTGATGATCAGGCGCATAAGTCGGCTGTAGCTGTTATAAATGATATAACTTTTCGGAAGCAAATGGAAAGCAGGCTCCGGGATGCCGGGATGGTGCAGACAATTGCCACTATGGCAGGAGGGATCGCACATAATTTCAATAATTCTTTGTTTACAATTACAGGTAACATTGAACTGCTGAAAATGTCTTTACCTGAAGCGGAAAATATCAGGAAATATACAGACCAAATGGATAAATCTGCCTATCATATGTCCAATCTCACCAGCCAGCTACTTTCCTATGCACAGGGAGGAAAATATCAGGTAAAAACAATAGCAGCAAACGAAATTGTTGAAAACGCGTTTTCTTTAATCCAGCATACCATAGAACCGGGTATCAGTGTGGAAAAAAGTATTGATGAAAATGTTTCCAGGATTAAAGCTGATTTTACCCAGATTCAGATGATCATATCGGCAATCGTGGCCAATGCTCAGGAAGCAATAGAGGGAAAAGGGATGATTAGAATTTGTACAAAAAACGAAAAGATTGATGATGATTCAATATGTGTATTAGCTGCAAAACCGGGGAATTATGTCTGTTTTTCAGTGGAAGATAATGGGAAAGGCATGGATGAGGAGACAAAAAATAAAATGTTTGACCCATTTTTTACCACTAAATACCAGGGACGTGGGCTTAGTATGGCTGCCGTGCACGGGATAGTTAAAAACCACGACGGAAGTATATCAGTTGAATCAAAACCGGGGATGGGAACAAGGGTGGATGTTTTCTTTCCTGCAGTTGATAGCAAAAGGATTGAGGGAGTGGCAAAATCAATGAAACCTGTTGGAACATGTACTGTACTTGTTATCGAGGATGAAGAGATGGTCATGGATGTCAGCAGAAAGATGCTGGAAAAGCTTGATTACCAGGTTTTACAGGCAAGAAATGGGTCGGAGGCTGGAAATATCGTTAAAAACTATAACGGGAATATCGACCTTGCCATATTGGACATTTGTTTGCCCGACATGATGGGTGGAGCGCTTTATCCTATCATTACCAAAGCATGTCCCGACATGAAGGTGATCATATCAAGTGGATATGGTCTTCAAGGTCCTGCACAAAAAATTCTTGACGCAGGTGCACAGGGTTTTATTCAGAAACCATATAGCTTTTCCGCACTGTCTAAGAAACTAAATGAGGTACTATGCGCAAGTTGAATATTTAACGGAGGAACTTTAAATGCCTGATATAATAGATGTTTCAGGAAACACTATTCTTCTTGTGGATGACAGTCCCATCAGCAGCATGGTTGTCAGTCTGATATTAAAAAAAAACAGCGACTATCGCACTGTCAGGGTTTATGATGGCACGGCATGTATTAAAAAAGCAAAGGAGGTAAAACCGGATCTTATCCTCCTTGATATTCAGATGCCTGGCATGAATGGTATCGAGGTTTGTAAAGTTTTAAGAAAAGATGAGCAAACACTCAATATACCGATTATATTCGTAACGGCAAACACGGATGACGAGACACTTAAAGAAGCATTCGAGGCAGGCGGCACCGACTATGTGCGCAAACCTGTGAATAAGATAGAGCTTTTAGCCAGGATCAAATCTGTTTTACTCCATAAAAGATTAGAAAAAAAACTTTTGCAAGAAGAAAAACTTTCAGGTGTCTTAGAAATGGCTGGAGCCATATGTCACGAATTGAATCAACCGATGCAGGTTGTCTCCGGGTATTCCGAATTGCTTATGATGGACATGGAAAAGGACAATTTGGCACACACGTATGCTAAGACGATTAAAGAACAGACCGATAAAATGGGAAGTATTACACGCAGACTTATGAGCATTACAAAATATGAAACGCAGGACTATATTAAGGGGAGCAAAATTATAGATATTAATAAGGCTTCCAGTGAGGGACAGCAGTTGAGTGGTTAAGTGGTTCAGTTATTCTCCATTATTTAACAATCCAGCAATCATCAAATAATAAGCATCCTCTTGCTTGCCGCAGATAAAATTAAAAATCATTATAAATGATATTTTTAATGGGTATAATTATAAAAGGTCGAAAAGTTTTTTCTTTTTCATTCATATTCCCTTTCTCTTAATCCTTTCCTGTCAAGGGTGGTCTTTATGCAAATATAAAACTTTGCCATAATAGCTGCCGATATATCCTCTGCATCAGGTCTCTTTAATAATCAGCTTTTAGAAATGGAGACAGGAGAGATTTTTGATTTGTGATTTCTTGCCTTGGTGTTTTCGTGATTCTTTTTTATTTCTGGTATAAAATATGCGCAAATTTGTTATAAAATGAAATCTTGACTGCCGTATGAAAATTATTTATTTATCCTAAAAAATTTCAAATAAATAGGAGTGTAAATGATGAACAAATGGAATGAATTTATTGAAAAAATATTGGCAAATTCCGGCATAGAGACGACATATATACATATCTCAATTAAGGCAGTGGTCGCCATAGCATGCGCATTTATTACCTGGTTAATCTTGAAAAAAGTTATAAGTACCTTTGAAAAAAGGATTAAAAAGCATACTGATTTAAAAATAAACAGCCAGATTTTTCACACTGTTAGAAAGGCACTGTTTTATGCCCTGCTTCTTGTAACCGGCACTTATCTGATCAGGCTTTTTAATATTGAGTTGATTGAAAATATTTTTTATGCAATTTTCATTGTACTTTTGGCCAGACCGGTTAACGAGTTTTTCATAGTTGCAATTAAATATCTTGAGAATAATTTAGCCGATAAGACAGATACTGATATAGATAATATTATTTTTGATCTTTTAAAGAAATTTGCCGGCGCCATTATTTATATTACCGCTATCATTATTGCCCTTGACATGCTGGGCGTTAACGTTATGCCGTTTATTGCCGGTGCTGGCGTTGCAGGTATAGCCATCGGATTTGCAGCCAAGGACACTTTGTCGAACCTTATAGCCGGGGTGCTGCTTATTATCGACAGACCCTTTGAAGTGGGGGACCGAATTGAAGTGTGGGCTGCTCCTTCCGGCAGCTCAACATGGGGCGATGTGATAGATATCGGGTTGCGCGCCACAAAAATCAAAACAACGGATAATATCGTTATCGTTATTCCCAACAACGAAATAATGAAACGGGATATCATAAACTACACGATTATTACATCTAAAATCAGAGTCCGTATAAACATAGGGGTTGCATATGATGCGGACATTAAAAAGGCAAAAGAACTGATTATAAAAGGGGCCAATTTGGCTGAATGGATTGCAAAAGAGCCGGCCCCAAAGGTGGTTGTGAGAAATTTCGGAGAATCTTCAGTCGATCTCCAGCTTCGGGTCTGGATTAATGATGCGAGGAAAAGAATGGACACGATTTCTTATATTACAGACAACATAAAAATGATGTTTGATGAGGAAGAGATCGAAATACCATATCCAAAAAGGGATATTTTTATTAAGCATGAAAGTTGAGAGTTTGTTAAAAAGAAAAAAATGCTTTTTAAGAAAAGTTTTAGGTTTTATACTGTTTCCCATGAATATATTCCGTTTTAAACGATGAAAAACTCGTATATAAGAGATTATAAAGAAAAAACAGACCGAGCATATTATAATTGATTTAAGTATCAGAAATAATACCAACAAAAGGACAATTTGGCACACAAGATCTTTCTCAACGATCTTTCATACACTCAAACAGTTTCCCCATTTAAAACGGAACATATTTATGAGAATGACTATAGGTAATCAATTTTAAATAAATGATAAAGATGAATTCAATTTTTTACGAATTCACCATATTTGCTTTTTCGAGCTTTACATTTCTTTTTAAAA
>CAJHXW010000043.1_pt1 | contig 13308 bp, 9 predicted proteins | sample 9198581 | NCBI WGS metagenome assembly CAJHXW01 (sample SAMEA7708328, study PRJEB35096) | sediment metagenome | biome: marine neritic benthic zone biome [ENVO:01000025]; feature: sediment [ENVO:00002007]; material: shallow marine sediment [ENVO:03000034] sea grass bed [ENVO_01000059] ...
CGCTGGCAACATTGCCGGCAACCTGCACCAGTAGACCCACCAGTCTTCCTTCCCTTTTTTTAGCTTGTTTTGATGCTGCCTTTGTTGCAAGGTATTTGGTTGTTGCTCTGGCAATGGCTTTGGCTTTGATTCTACCGGTTCGATTGTCCAGGTTCTTAACAGCAATGGAACCTATATTTTCCATTAAGACGGTTGGAAACTGGTAAGATACTCCGGATGTGATGTTTTTCAGGGTGGTAACGCTCCGAACAATCTGGTAGTTTCTTTTCATAAATTTTGGATAAGCGACTTTGACAATATATGCGTCCGGAAGCGGGACTACCCAGCGTTTTTCAACTTTTTCAGGTCCTAAACCGTTATAGTGAATAAGGTAGATTTCGGCCATTTGTTTTTTTTTGGCCGGAGCAATGAAAGTAACATCCGAATATTGTCTTTGAATTTCTCTTAATTCTTCCTGAAAATTCATTGCTTTAGCGGAAGAAAGAAGATTTTCAATTAATAAAACCGGGGACGAAACGCCATAATTTTGCTCATAGTCTGTTCGGTATATTTCTTCCGCTTTTCTGTAAGATATAAATGCGTCATTGTCTTCTCCGTCGGCTTCGTATAGTATCCCCATGAGAAATCGAATAAAAGCGTCTTCCTTATATACATTTTTTTTATCTTTAGGGTAACGGCTGTTTATAATATTTAATTTGTTATCTACTTTTCTGGCCTCAACAAGGGCTTCATCCCTAAGGCCCAGTCCAACATAGTTTAAGGCCATGAAAAGATTGACCATCGCGCTCTCAAAGTCTTCTCCCCTGTATGGTATCGTGTTATCATTGATTAAAAAAGAGGCTGTTTGCTTTGAAATGGATCGGGTATACAGCTCATCCATAATCTGTTCCGCCCTGGAAAGACTTTCATTACTTTCCTTATAGTGTAATGCAAAATGAGCAAGGATTCCTTCTTCCATATAGTAAAGAGCTGCATTTCGCTTAGGGTAAGCATCTTTATTGTCCTTAATAACCTTAAGGGCCTCCTCATAATTTTGATTGGAAAGATGCTGATTGATGACAGGATAATGGTTGACCTTAGAGGCGCATGAAAAAAACATCGCCCCAAAGAGCAGCAGCAGGAAAAGATATAAAATGTTTCTTCTGGTTGTTTGCATCGATAAAATCCTTTTTTAACACCCTACCATTTCACACTTTTCTTTTTAATCAGTTTTTTAATTTTCTTTTCCCCGATCCATACCTTAATATTGGATGCAAGATTGATCAGTTCAAGATTGGTTTGATAAAACATGACCGCCTTTTTGCCAATATCATCTCTGATTGTATTAATCACTCCTATCAGCATAAAATCCGCACCGATTTCCTGGCCCGGACCTTTCATTGTTTCATCCGAAGAATGTTTGGCCATATCCTTTCGTTCTTCGCGTATTCCCGTCCTTTCTCCTTTTGATGCCACGAATTGAACCTGTCCAGAGTTGATCAAAGCCCTCTCCAGATCTTTAACAAATGTTTGCACATTGATATGTTCATGGCTTCTGTTTTTAATACGGCCAACGATAACCGTGGGTTCTCCCCCATGTTTTATTTTGAATCTTTGAAGCCATGGCCGGCTCAGGCAATCCTTGATCATTTCTTCAGATACCATTCTTGAATCGGCATCATTCCAGCGCCCGCTCAGGTCAATGGTCGTATCCACACCTTTACGTTCGACTACCGGTGCTGAGGCACAACCAGCCATTAAGAGGGTTAATGTTAAAAATAAAGTTATAATTGCAGCTCGATGACGCTTCATTTTTCCTCCTTATACACCATTTCCGGGTTAGTTACTTCTGATTGAAATTTTCACAACCATAAAGCTCAAAGATAAATAGAAGTAGTAATATATTTAAATAAGACCTTTGTGTCAATCTAAAAGGAATTTCATGATGTCTTCAGCCTTGATGAGTCAAAATCCGATAATGTGCTCTTAAGTATCAAAGTTTTCAAAACTTTTTAAAAGTAAACGTTTTTCACCGGCCTCTAATTCATATTTTTGGAAGAGAGTATATAGCGGGGTAATGGTATGCGCAATGAAATATATCACATCATAAGTGTGAAATCCGTCACACAGCTGTTCGTATCGTAAAAAACGACAATATCCCCTGATACGACACTGTTAATAAAAGCAATTTGTTAATAATATTAAATGGTTAAGATTGATCAATTGAAGGCAAAAAATGCTTTTTACGAAACATTTTAAGTTTTAGGGTTAGGAAAAATAATCGTAAATCAGCCACAGTAAAAAAAAGCGATCATTATATAGATATGTTGATAATTGAACATATACTTTAAAGTCCTTCATGTGTCTTTTAATCGAAGAGAAGTTTCCAATAACCAACATGGAGCTAACCGTTGCGAACTGTCACGTCTGGTTAAGCATCAGACTGTGTGAAAACGCCGTTTATTAAAGCTTATCGTTTATAACTTATTGAAATTATAGAATCGCATTTTCAACAAATTGACTTTTCACGCATTCCGGCATTTGGTTGGGGAGTATTTTACCTGCAATAATCCCCTGGGAAGGCATGGTCCCCTTCTTCAAACTCGATATTCACACAGTCAATATTTTTCACAGAACATATTGAGTAGCTAACCTCCTTTAAATAGCTTGACGCGCCACTTGTTCCCATCCGTTGAGTCAAATGTTCACTGTCCTCAATTAAAACATATGCCTTTCTACCATCAATTTTTTTAAAGACTATTTTTGGGAAGCTATTCTTTTCGTATAATTGATTTAATTCATTAATTATATCGTTGACATTTGCCGACTTCATAGACTTGACAAATATAGGATAAGTTGATTCATCCGTTATCCATATCCCTGTTCCATAACCATCTGCCAATTTTTTTGACCATTGGTTCAGTTCCTTTATCCGAATAGAAAGTCTCTCATTTTCCAACTTTGAAGCTTTGCAATCTCCTTTTAATTTCAGGATATCTTGTCGAATTTTAGCGTTTTCAGCATGAAGGCGATCGATTGTCGCTTTGGCTTTTTCTAATTCAGAATTAGTACATCCTACCAAACATATTATAAATAAAATATTAAAGATAATAGAGTATTTCATAATTTTATGCCCAAATTCGCAAATAAGCTGCTTTTTAATTATTTGAGGGGTCGGGGAGTTTTTCAATCTCTGATCGGTTCGTCAGGGGGATCACCCCTTCGCCCGTACAACCCTTAACAATCATATCGAGAAACTGACGGACGGCATATCTATCTTAAATCAGATTTGAGCCAGCCCCAGTAGGCAGATTTCCACAAAGGCGATGGGAGTCTCTGCCTTGATGGGCTTAACTGAGAAGATAGGGGGCGTGTACGGAGTTCGATACTCATTTGTTAAGGGTTGTACGGGCGAATGGGTGATCCCCCTGACGAACTTATGACAAACATTAAAAAGCCAACGGTTCACCAAAAAAGCTGTTGAGGAAAAAACTCCCTGATCCCTCAATTAGGTAAAAATAAAAAAAATCGTTGGAGGAACTCCTATGTATATTACAGCTACATGGATTGAAAGTAATGGAGAAAATAAGATGTGCCTGTTGACATTTCAGAAAAATGAAAAACCCCCGTCTCATAAAAAACGGAGGTTTTCCAGGTTTTGTAACAATCGGAAATTATTTTTAAGGAAACACTTTTTTGGGTTTTGTAGTATTTCCCGTGGCATTCGGAAAATCCTCAGCCTTGTATGCCTTCTGGTTGTGCTTAATCAGGTGCCGAGCTTCTTCCATGTAATTGCTGTAACGTTTTTTACACTCATAGAACCCATGCCACCAGGCATAATCCGGAGCCATCATTGCAGCGCCCATTCTGGCTCTTCGGCCTTCGTGATGCCAGAGTTCGTAATATTCCACTTCCAGTCGCTCATCGAAAAATTTGGTCTTATCCAAAAGGCCTTTGGCGTATAAATCATCGAGCATGGCCTTTGCCGGTTTGAAATAAACATCATTGTATTCCTGAACGACTTTGTCGAGTTTGAAATAATGATCATCTACCCATGTTTTACCATGGCACTGGGTGCAGACCTCTTTCATCTTGTCACGTTCCACCTGCCAGTTGGTTTTTGCCGGGAAAGGTTTAAACTCTGAAGGCCTCACAGTGAGTGGCGCTTGTATTTCCCACGAAAGTCTTTCGGTGACATCATGCGTCGTTAGAGTTGTTCCCGCTCCCGACATATGGCAGGATGCACAGGTGGGACCACGAAAATCCACACCGGGCGACCAGGTGCCAGGTGCAGCGTTCCAGTTGTAATTATCACCATGAGCCGTATAAATGTCGCCATGCTTCGACTCCATGTAAATTTCAATCTGGGGATGATCCGGTCCTAAATGGCATTGACCACATGCCTCCGGTTTCCGCGCTTCCATGACCGAAAACATATGCCGGGTATGACAACTCGTACAACTGCCCTTGCTGCCGTCGAGATTGATTCTTCCCACACCTACATTGGGCCAGGTTTCAGGATCCAGTTTTCCCTTTGTTTGTTTCAGAATCGTACCGTGGCAATGATAACACCCTGTCGCACGCTCAAAATCACTGTTCATCCCCTTGTTCAACCAGGGATCGATCTTCCAAATGATTTCCATTGTATTGGCGTGCTTGCTCCGGCCATACTGTTTGGCTTCATCCGGGTGGCATCTCGAACAGTCCTTGGGAGTAACCACAGCTGTAATAGGTACTTTGTACTCACCTCTTCCATAAGGCTGATCCGAACGCTGGTATTGCTTGTAATGCTCCTGGCTGACATCCGGATCGAATTTTTCCGCTTTGTGGCAGTCGTAGCATGTAATGTTTGCGCTCGCATGGCGGCTGTGAGCCCAGTCGGCAAACAGCCCCGGATGTTCCCGCTTATGGCATTCAATACAGGCAATGGCTTCCTTAGGCATGCTCCTTTCGATTCGAAATTCTTTCGCTTTCGGAACATTCTGGGCCATGGTGTTGATTGCCAGGGTAGCGCTGATGATTAGTACACCCGGCAACAACAAAAGTCCCCATTTTCGAATCATCGTTAACCTCCTTTTGTTAGGCGTTTACGTTATAATCCCAATCCTCTATATGAATCCTGATATTGCTTATAAGCATAAACCTCTTTTGGTTTGTGCACCAGATTTCTATGGCAGTCCACGCACTTTTTTTCAAATCCTTCTCTGGCATAAACAACAGACCGGTGAGCCAGCATGGCTCCCCTTTTGTTGGGAATATGAAGAATATTTCTGTGGCACTTCTGACATTGATCGTTGGTAAAGGACGCATAGGCCTTTTCTTTTTGAAGATCATGATCGTATTTACTCATATCCTGGGTAAAGTGAACCAGAATATCTTTAATGCCATGAGCTGTTTTTGCGTAAAAGAAATTAAAGGTGTGGTGTGGGGCAGGGAGGTGACAATCCATACAGTCAGCAACAAATCCATGTGAATTGTTCACGTGGGTGGATGTTTTCCAAGTGTTATAGGCATACTCAATCTCATGGCAAGAAGCGCAAAATTCCGGAGTTGAGGTCCTGACCATGGTGTAGTAGCCAATACTGAAAAGAGGAAACGCAACAATGATACCCACAACAATAAAGATACCAGCAATGATGTACTTTTTCATGGCTTCTCCCCTATTTTGCAGTTAATCAATTAGCAATGAAACAATATACTTGAATTAATTCTGGATACGCAGATCACTGTTTTCGGCGAAAGACTTGTTCAGTAGAAATAATATTTGGAATAGAATTACAGGGATTTAGAGAATCAGTTCGAAATTTTGAGATATGAATGCAAACTGAATAAAATACTATCTAAGGAATGTCAAGGGGAAAATACCACAAAGTGGTAATAAATAAGAGTTGCACAAGATTTGTTGATAGCGCTCTTTTCAAGTGGGTCTACACTCTTTTTGCCAAAGCGAGCTTACTATTAGCGTCTCAGCAGTCAACCAGCTGTGAAATTTCAGCGTATTCAATTGCTCTCCGCATTTAAACTATAAACTGAATGCGGGTTAGAAAATATTCACCTTTCGAAGTCTGTGCTTAGCTGACTTAATTCGTTCCGACCCGTTTCTAACTCATTTGCTGCCCTGAAACAGAGCAGACTGAGAGCCGAAACCGTCTTTTTATATTTTCATCCGTTCGCAGACTTTCAGGGCATCCTGCTAAGATAGAAAAAAGAAATAAAGGGAATCTTGACACAGAGTGAAGATTTGCTATCCTGATTGAAAACTCGGCAAAAGTACAAAAAAACGATTGCCGTATTACAAAGGAGCAAGCCATGTCCAAAGTGATGATACATCCAGCGAGCTATGATGATGTCCGTGGGGCTGTAAAAAGTGCTTTCAAACTTTTCCCGGTAATGATCACAGGCAAAAAGGTTTTAATAAAACCCAACGTACTTCGGTCTTCAGAAGCCAAAGAAGGCATTGTTACGCATCCGGCGGTTTTAAAAGCAGTGGTTGAAAAAGTAGAGGAAATGAAGCCTGCGTCGCTTATCGTGGGGGATAACCCGGGCCTGTTCAATTACGGGGCAAATGAGGAGAGTTTTGAAAAGACCGGGTTGATGTCCGCTGCAAAAGATTATTACGAAAACATTGGGAATGACTCGGTCATGGTTGACTTTAATCCTGATTTTATTCCCAGTGTAAGCATTTCTCGATCGATTCTCGAAGCTGATATTATCATCAGCCTTCCAAAATTTAAAACCCATGGTCTGACGGTAATGACCGGGGCAATAAAAAACAGCTATGGCTTTTTACCCGGAGCACAGAAATCCCGGCTGCATAGAGTAGCAGGGAGTCCTGAACGCTTTCACGATGTGATCGTGGACGTGTTTCGACTTCGGGTGCCTGATTTCTTTATCGTAGACGCTGTGATTGGTATGGAGGGTAATGGGCCGGCCTCCACGGACCTGAGGAACATCGGTTTGATCCTGGCCTCCAACGATGCGGTGGCCCTGGATTCAGTCATTGCCAGGATGATGGGGTTAGATCCTGGCCGGTTACGGTTTCTTAAAAAGGCCAAGAAAATCGGTTTGGGTGACCACGATCTTGATAAAATAAAGATCATAGGGGAATTGAAAACGTTACCCGATTTTAAGCTTCCACCCCTAGGGGGAGAAGCAATTATGGGTAACGAAACGATCCAGGAACTGATGCACAGTCGAGCCCTTCTAACACCGCAGGCGGACCCGGATCTATGCACCGCTTGTGGAACCTGCATCGATCAGTGCCCGGTTTCAGCCTTGTCCATGAACGAGGACATCCCTGAAGTTAAGGATGAAACTTGTATTCGATGCTTTTGCTGCCAGGAGATTTGCCCGGATAAAGCGATTGCGTTAAGGTAATTTTTATTAAGAAAAATGGATGTCAAACCACTGCATTGTTTTTTTATTCGTGTGATCGGCTTTAACTAAGGGTCTTTATTCCTTAAAGATTTTGAACGGTCTCTCTGGCCGAAACCATTTGATTTATTAATTTTTATATGAGAAAATATGATAAATATTCAGAAGTAAATTATTTTTAATAGATAATACCTTCAGCTCTCAAGTTTCAAACGCCATAAACCGATATTGATTCATATCATTCTCGTGCATATGCCAAATAATACAAAATAATTTCTGTTGACCACAACATGACTTAAAAACATGAAAAAATACTATACTCTCGTTCAAGATCCTTTATTAGTCGACGTACCCATCTTTGATAACTATAAAATTCTCGAACCGGTTTTAATATACGCCAAAATTAATGAAGGTAATATGGGCGCTATATATAAAGGACGGCATCTTCGACTAAATATTGATGTGGCGGTAAAAATTATGATGCCTCCAGCACAGGTGGAATCAGACACCCGGACGACTTTTGCCAACCGCTTTATTCGCGAGGCACAAACTGCAGCCGGAATTATTCACCAGAACCTTGTCCATGTTTTCGATGTTAAAGTGCAACATGGGATTAACTACCTCATCATGGAATTTATTGATGGAGAAACTGCCGATGAGCGTCTTAAACGTATTGGGAAGCTGTCCGAGTATCAAGCCTTTGAAATAATAAAAGAAGCAGCCGATGGAGTAACTGAAGCACACGCCAGGGGCATCGTACACCGCGATATTAAACCCGATAATATTATGATTTCCCGGGAAGGCAACGTCAAAGTCATGGATCTTGGCCTTGCAAAAGCATTTGATAACAGGCAGAATCAATCGATGGAAAAGACTGTAACAGGAATGATCATGGGAACACCGTTTTTTATGTCCCCGGAGCAGACTTATTCCTCTGATATCGGCCCGAAATCTGATGTTTGGTCCATAGGGGTGACACTTTTTAACCTTCTGAGTAATAAATTGCCATTTCAGGGCAAAAACATTGAGGACTTAATATATAAAATTCGCAAATCTCCTTTACCGAATTTCAAAGAACAGGTACCCGGTCTATCTGATGGTTCATATAAAATCCTTTCCAAATCTCTGAATAAAGATAAGGCAAAACGGTATACTGATTGTAAAGCGATGAGCAAAGCCATATTCAGCCACCTGGAACAACTTCAAAGCAATATGTCTGACTCTGCCGATTCATTCAGGGAAACAGATATTCCTGTTACTAAAAAGACTGTACCTCCGGACCAGACCACACTGTTAGAAGCCACGAAACTTTTGAAAACAAATGCGATGGCTGGCAGCACTGCACATAAAAAGTCTGACACACAGCCAACTGAAAAGGTGCCGGAGAAGGAAAGTAGTACTGCTGATAAAGATGAAAAAAAATATGATATGCTCCAGAAAAAAATATCAAAACTATATTCACGGATTAATCACCCGCAATTTGTTAAATATGCCAAATCCAACACTAAAGGACGGTTACAGCACCTGTTGCAGCAGGCGAAGGCGTCGATAAACAACGAAAACTTCAATGAAACGGGATCTCATATCATATTGGCTTCAAAACTGCTTCTGGAAGAAGAATCGAAAATTAAGGTCCGTATTAAAAACAAACCTTTTATAACCATAAATATAATAATTATCGCCATTGTCATAGTCATTCCAGCCATTTTGTACATCGCCCACGAGTTATTCAATTTAATAAAAGACCTTTTTTCTCCATAAAACCTCCCGCAGATCTCGATTTAGGCTTAAATGCGTTACCCATCACAGGTGATCTTAAGTTTAAAAATGACGCACTAACTTCCAGTTGAGTGGCCAGTTGAGTGGCCAGTTGAGTAGATTGATAAGAAGGAAGAGATAGATGAGAAATATACTCTATTGCTTCTCCACTTCTACTCTACTATACTAGTATACTAGAACTTCATGCACTATAAACATACAATTTTAAGGAGGGAAGTTCCAAAGGATCGGATCTGATTTGATTAAAGCAAAACAGCAATTAAAGAAGAAGTTTATCTTCCTAAACCGCCGTCATACGTCTATTTATGAGAAACAGTATAATAAATCAAGTTTTGTGCCCCAAACAGAGGTTCGAGGCGCGAAACTTGAGTTTCTAACTTTAATAACACGATCAACAGCAGTATCAAAATCGTATCTCCTGGCCTATACTTGACTATGTAAAAATGATTTCAATTTGCTGAGAAAGCATGACAACTTCTTCACCAAGCTATGTAGGGGCTGCTTATAGACTAATTTGAAGGAGTTGAGTTCAATTTTATATTAAGTTTGGCGCTAAGCTCCGAACTTAGTTCATCACCTATTATATTATATCCACCTTCCATTAATGCTTGGGTTAATTTTTTACAGTGGCTATATTTACCTTTAGGAACCACCCCTATATCAAGGTCAGATTTGACGTTTCTATGTGTTGTAACAAAAAGAGGACCGATGTGCTTACAGTCCAAATTCGCACATATTATGGCATACGGTACCGGAGCCAGAGGATTCCATAAAAACGCTTCTTTATCGGGTAATGTGCATTCTTCTTTAATTAGTCGTATTCCATTCTTTATTAAAAAATTCTTATCCTTTCCAACATACATATCTCCCAGTGAAGCAATCGTATCTTTATCTAAATAACCATTCATAGATAGTGTATTCAAACCGATAATCACATCATTTTCAGCAAAGTTTTTATGTGCAGTGAGATCAATAAATAAGTCTACAGCAACAATAACATCCTTGTATAATAGTGCAATCTCAGACGGAGGTGTTAGTTTTGTTTCATCAAGTACAATATTATGATGATTCCTGATTGCATATATTACATCAGAATTAATTCCAATTCCTTCAGCAATTTCAGCTGATTTTTCCGAATGTCCAAATGTATCCTCAGGAGAATATTTATTATCGTAAATGATTTTACTTATATTCCTAAACAATGCCGCTGAACCTACATCAATCAATTTTTCTTTAAAATTTTCTAAATATTGAGAAAGTCCTTTTCTATTATTAAAAGTGAACATAGAAATATATGCTGCATTGATACTTTCTTCAAGTATAGAACTTTGTTCTTTGCTTTTTAGAGCTGAAAGAATAGCGGCTATCACTTCAGGCATACCTATAAATTTATCCACTATTTCTCCAATACTATTTAATATCTCCCTTAAATCCTTTCTTTTATTTGCTGTATTATAAATTTGCCTGTATTTTTCTGACCTGGTAACGGTGTCTTTCATTGATTGAATATGTTTAATTATTTTCCTTTTAAGATATATATTTACTTGATCTGTCGCTGCAATTTTTGGTCGTATAATTGAATCAGGATCCCTTGCCATTTTTCTAAGTATTGAATCAATATTTTTACATAAATCATTTCCTTTGGTTAAAAGAGGTGCGCTGCTACCTTTTTGATGTAAATCCTCTGATAGCAGCAGATTTTGGTTAAATAATCCTGTGTTTTTCAATTTAGCTTTAATGCTTTCCGGATCTTTTTCAACATTAAGGAAAAATGTTTTCGGTTCAAGCCCCAGCTCTGTTTCAAAGAGTTCACATGCGTCATACATTATTTAATCTTCCTTATGGTATTATTAAGATTACTAAGCTGGTCACAGCTGAAATAGGTATTGTTTGATAGCCAGCGGTGTTCTATAGCTTTTTATCTTATCCATCAAAATCATGCCAGATCTTAACTGATAAGGCTTCTGCAAGTTTGTATCATCCAACTCGCAAACCCGTTTCATTACTTACAAATTTCTAATTTCAAGTTTCAAGCCGTGAGCGGCTATGATTAATGAAGCACTTTGCGAGCAATATCTTCCACTTCATCCACATCAAGGGGCTTATTAAGGTACTGGTAAATCCCATATCGCCTGGCAATTTCTTGGTTGCTTTCTTGAACGAGGGCAGTGACGATGACGACCACGGTAGAAACGGACTTTTCCCGAATGCTTTTCAAAATTTCCAGGCCGTTTGGAGCGGGCATTTTAATATCCAGAAATAGAAGCCTGGGGTTTTCTTTGCAAAGGCGTTCGATTGCTTGGGTTCCATTGTTAATCATAACTAGATTATATTCATCTCCCAGCATGACGTCAAAAGAATCTAAAATTCCTTGATCATCATCGACTACAAATATAGATTCTGTGCTATTTTTCATGGTGAATCTCCAACAATTTGTTTTTACACTTAAAAATAACCTTCAATATTGCTTGGTTGATTACCACTTAACGCTTTCTTTATGTAGTAAAAATATAAGCAAAAAGAGTGCCATAAAATCAGGAGGGGATATGATTAAGGGATCATCTTCAGGATAATTGGAGAAGAAAGATTAAGGATTCCAGGGCCAAAGATGTGAGGGTTTATTTTCAGGCAGGCAGGTAAATCCTAAACAGCGAACCTTCCCCTTGGTGACTTTCCACATCTATTTGTCCCCCATGCTCGGTGATCACTTTATGGGTAATGGCCAAACCCAATCCGGTACCGATATCTTTTGTAGTAAAGAACGGATTGAAAATATTTTTCATGTCCTCCGGGGAAATGCCGATTCCTGTGTCCTGAAATGTTACCGCGATCCAGCCATTTCTCGCAGCTAATTTGGGAGTATCTTCTAAGTGCTCCTTTTGATAGAGCGCTTGGATTGATAATTTTCCACCCTGGGGCATGGCATGCATGGCGTTTCGGATAAGATTGTTGAATGCTTTTGCCAGCTGACTCACGTCAGCCTGAATTGGAGGCAAATCGCTTGAATATTCACACTGGCAATCGATTTGTTGCCCTTGCATTTCTTCCTCCAGAAAATCAATCATTTGTTTTAAGACAGATTTAATGTCTGTTTTCTCAAAATGATACTTGGGGACCCTTGCCAGTTCCAAAAGGTCTTCCACCAGTCGATTAATCTGATCCAGCTCTCGCGGAACGGTTCGTTGAAACTTTTCAAGGAAGGTGGGTTTTTCCTTTCTTCGGGGCAACAGTTGCACAAAGGCTTTAATGGTTGAAAGCGGATTTCTAATTTCATGGGCCATGCCGGCTGCCAATGTACCGAGTTCAGCCAGTCGTTCCGCCTGCCTTACGGAAATTTCAAGTTTTTTCAATTCCGTAATATCATGCAGGTTTAAAATAACCTCCTGTGGATTTCCCTTCCGGTCATTCAAAATACTGGATCCGATAAGAAGGACCTGTTTTTTGGTTTTGTTGTGCAGGGAAATTTCCCGCGGATTGACTCCGTGCTGCTCTTTTAATATATCATGTATGTAAGACTCTAATTCAGCAAAGTTTTTTACAGATTTTAAAAGGCTGCTGCCTCTATCCACAGGATTATCAAAATTTTTAAATAGTTTTTGAGCGGCAGGGTTTATAGTCGAAATTCTGCCTTCCATGTCCATAGATAAAAGGCCATCATTCATGGTGGTTAATAGTTGATCCGTATATCGCTGCATGTGTTTGATTTCTTCGAGCTGTCTTTCAAGTTGCTTTCTGTGTTCAAGGATCTCCTGGATCATGGAAGAGAAGTTTGAAGCCAGAACCTCTACTTCGTCCCTGGTTTGAATTTGAATAGCACGGCTAAGGTTCCCTTTGGCCGCCTCCTGTGTGCTCTTTACCAGGGTTCCCAGAGGATGTGTGATTCTCCGGGCGGTCCATAAAGACATCAGTATTCCGGCAACAATTGCAAACAAACCGATGGCCAGTATGATCCATCGCATTTGGTTGATCTGTCTTAGCATCGGAACCAGCGATAAACACACGCGAATGGTTCCCCATCGCCCTTCAAAACCGGGGGGAAAAAGAGGGAGGGTGATGTCTAGTCCAGGGGTTTCATCGGTTTGAAGGGTAATTTCCTGAATGATCGGTTTAGCTGAAGACAGAGCTGTTCGACTGATCTCATCATCTAAAAATTTGTTTTGGAGATCCGGTCTGCCA
>CAJHXW010000313.1_pt1 | contig 13254 bp, 10 predicted proteins | sample 9198581 | NCBI WGS metagenome assembly CAJHXW01 (sample SAMEA7708328, study PRJEB35096) | sediment metagenome | biome: marine neritic benthic zone biome [ENVO:01000025]; feature: sediment [ENVO:00002007]; material: shallow marine sediment [ENVO:03000034] sea grass bed [ENVO_01000059] ...
AGTAATTCTTAACCAATCCCTTGGCTTTGATCATCTTCTGACCCATAGACTCCATTAATTTTTCGTACTCTTTAATGTTATTATACTTCTCAAAGGGATTGACCCCGGAGGCAAATGCAGCAGCCAATAAAGTCGGGCGCTTCAAGCGGTAACTGACACGCCCGGCATATTTTGAATCAAACAAAGCGTTAAAGCTTTTTACATTCGGTGCATATTTTTTATTCACGATAAGAGCGGAACTACCCCAACAGAAAGGAACTCCGTAGCCTTTTCCTTTCACTGTTGTATTCATTTTAGTCGCTTTCAGCATGGATGGAATGAACCAATAGCTCTTTAACCGGGAGTAATCAATCGGTTGGTAAATCCGATTCTTCTTCTGAACCGCAGTAATACGGTCCTGACTGGGTTGAGCCACATCAAATCCGGCACCTCTGGTTGCAATCAATTTTGCAATCATTTCTTCATTATTTGAATAAGTCGCTTTCACTTCGATTCCAGTTTCTTTTTTAAACTTATCGACTAGAATCTTTGGTGAATAGCCCTTCCAGGTTAATAAATTTAATGTTTCTGCGGATACAGATCCTGTACTAATCAGAAACATCACCCCCAACAGCATGACAAATAATCTTTTCATAAGAATTCCCCCAATATATTAAGTTACCAGTTAGATTAACACTGCCAAAATCTCGCTGCTGCCCCAAGCCGATATCTTTGCAGGTAAGCGCAGACTTCGAAACATCAATTTTGTACAAGTGAAACAAAATTAAAAAATCTCATTTAATTTTATAATGATATGACTATTTATTGTCAATTTAAATCTTTTCTCATTAAAAGAGCCTGAGTGGAAAGTACATATTAAAATTGTAAGAGGTTGTTTTATTTTATAGTTATATTTTGTTGCTTTTTTAACAATTTTGTATCAAGTTTTTCATATTATTTTGCAAGTTTGATAAAAATTCGGTTTGAATACAAATTATAACAGCCTAAAACTTGATGGTGTCGTAAAAAGTCCCATCTGCTTAGCACCCCAAGGGCATTTCCTGCGGGCACCATCGGTGATACTTTTTACGAAAGAATAAAACTTATTTAACGGGAGAAAATGATTTTAAATATAGCTCACCGCGGAGCTCGCAGTATTGCTCCGGAAAACACACTGACAGCAGCCCAAAAAGCATATGATCTGGGTGCCCACATGTGGGAAACTGATATTCGTGTAACGAAAGATGAAAAACTTATTTTATTTCATGATGATTCCCTTGCTCGTACTACCGATGCAGAAAGCCGATTTCCGGATCGCCATTCCTGGACTTTTACCTCATTTACTTTTGATGAGATCAGAAGCCTGGATGCCGGTTCCTGGTTTGTCAAAACAGACCCGCACCAGCAAATCTTGGCAGGAAACATTTCCCAAACGGACTTGGACAGCTATTGCGGTGTAAAAGTCCCCACCTTAACCGAAGCGCTCGAACTAACGCAAAAATTAAACTGGAAAATCAATTTAGAGTTAAAAATACTTCCAGATGAAATGAAGCACTTTCCTGTTTTGGATCATCTGTTTGCTAAATTAGAACAAATGGAATTTTCCATTGATCAGTTTGTTATATCTTCTTTTGATCACGATTTTTTGAGAAAGATCCGAAAGCGAAGACCTGAATATAAAGTCCAGGCATTGATCGGTTCGCCTGAAATCAAACCGCTAAACCGGGGAGACTTTGAGTTCGCTACTTATAATGTAAACCGGAAACTCACAACACCCGAAGAGATAAAGGAAGTCATCCAAAAAGGAATTTGCATCAATTTATATAACATTAATGACAAAAATGACATGATTGAATTTATCGAGGCTGGAGTCTCGGGAATTATAACAGACTATCCTCAAATCATGACCGAAATGGGGAATTGTAGATAAACAATCTCCATGGTGAATCTTTTTCATAAATTTTCATGCCGGAATTGGCACAACGAAGCGTGAAACCTAAGGCCCGTTCTGGGAATCGCCTGTTTGTTTCTTATAATTGAACCCAATCACGCACATAGTTGTTTGCTCAAAACTATGTTGTCATCACCCTTTTCAGGTCTATACCGTATTTTTTCATCCGATTCCAAACCGTTACACGGTTAATCCCCAGGATACGGGCTGCCTGGGACTGATTGCCCCCGCTTTGGCGCAAAGCTTCAACCAAAGCCAACTTATCCGCCGGTTCCCGGCTATCATTTAAGGGCGCACTAACTTTCCCGTGATAATCTTGTAAAATGACCTGCTGAGGAAGATGTTCCTCTCCGATTAATCCGCCATCTGCCACCACGAACGCATATTCAAGGGCGCTCTTGACTTCCCTGATATTACCCGGCCAGTGATAAGAAAAAAACCGCTCCATTGCCGTCCGGGATAGCCCGGTGATGGATTTACCGGACCGTTTATTTAGCCGGTGGATAAATTTGCTTACCAACAAGGGGATATCCTCGGTCCGATCTCTCAGCGGCGGCAGGTAGATCGGTATGACATTGATGCGGAAAAAAAGATCATCGCGAAACCGGTTTCGGGCGATAAGCTCCTGGAGGTTTTTATTCGTTGCAGTAATAATGCGTACATCCACTGAAAGGGGTTGATGGTCCCCAACCCTTTCAAACTGCTTGGTTTCCAGAACTCGCAGTAGTTTGACCTGAATCGCCAGGGGTACATCGCCGATTTCATCCAGAAAAATGTCACCGCCGTCAGCAGCTTCAAAACGTCCGATTTTATGGCCAATGGCACCTGTAAATGCCCCTTTGATATGCCCGAATAATTCACTTTCCAAAAGCGCTTCATTCAGTGCCGCACAGTTAAACTGAACAAAGGGGCCTCCTCTTCGGCTACCTAATGTGTGTATCGCGTGGGCTACCAGATCTTTACCGGTGCCACTCTCACCATAAATGATTACCGGGGCATCACTGCGCGCCGCTTTTTGAATGACGTCGAACACCTTATGCATGACGGAGGATTTCCCGATAATTCCCTGAAATGTTTCCTCGGTGTCAAGCTGGCGTGAAAGATGGCTTACCTTCTCTTCCAACCGGTCCAGCTCTGAAATATCCATGATGGTTTCAACCGCACCCAGTGGCTGATTGTCGTCGTCCCTTAAAACCGAGGCATTCTTCACCGCCGGCAACCAGGTACCATCCTTTTTCATTATCATACAACGGCACCGCTTTATATCTTTACGACCACGGGCAAAAAGGGCACACCATGTCTTTTCATCGCTTCGCATATCCTTTTCACACGAATCGCATCTGAGCATCGTGCACGGCTTACCAATGATCTCATCAGCCGAATAACCGGTTTGCTTCTCAAACGCCTGGTTGACCATTATGATCGTACCGCCGGGAGAAATGAGCATCAATCCGTCGTTCATGGTATTGACAATCCGTTTCCAGTAGCGATTGTTTAACTGTTCTTTCATTGAACCTCATTGCCTGCTGTTAGGTTAGTTAAAAAATAACACCTGTTAAAACTGTTTAAACATTTGTTTAAATAGCATTAAACAGTATGACAGTCAAGAAAAACCGATATAAAAATTTTTTTAATCATTTAAGCAAGATATGGTTAGTTATGCTTATTCTGCTTTTTAGGCACAGTCATTGCATTCTCATGAAACGGTCTTTTTCCTATATTTATAACCGGAGCCTGATATGTCTTTAAAGTCAGAAATAAATCTAATCGGCGTGGTCTGGCCGGTCTGCCTGCTAAAATGCAACAACGAGCTGAATCGACTGAGTGAAGGCGAAGAAGTGGACGTTATTGTACAGGATCCGGATGTACTAAAAGATTTATTAAAAATAGTCGAACGCTCTTTAGAGCATTCAGTGACCACTATTCATGAAAAAGACCATTATCGAATACATATTCAAAAACTGGATTTTCGCTCGACATAACAGCGTGAAGGACCGCTGATAAGTCGGCCAATAAAGAATTTGTATTTTTAGTGATCCATTTACACAAGGAGGCGTTATGAAACTGAGTCGCCGCGGATTTTTCAAAGTGATGGGCGCAACAGGGATCGCCCTTGCTGCGAAACCGGTATCTGCCAAATCTTTGCCTAAACCCAAAGGGAAAAAAGATTCATTGGGCTGTCTGGTGGATACGACCCTGTGTGTGGGCTGCCGCAAGTGTGAACAGGCGTGCAGCCAGCGCCACAATCTGCCCCAACCCAAAGAGTCGTTTGAAGAATTAACTGTTCTGGAAAATCAGCGGCGCATGGATGAACACACTTACACCGTGGTCAATAAATATTACCCGAAAAACATCGGGACATTAACCTGGCGGACGCGGCCCACTTTTGTCAAATTTCAATGCATGCACTGCAACGATCCTTCCTGTGTATCAGCCTGTATTGTTGGAGCATTAACCAAACAACCCAACGGCTCCGTGATCTATGATGCTAAAAAATGCATTGGCTGCCGGTATTGCATGGTGGCCTGCCCGTTTCAGGTTCCCGCATATGAATACCACAACGCCCTGACACCGGAGGTACGAAAGTGCACATTCTGCTTTAAGTATATAAAAGATGGGGGTCTGCCTGCCTGTGCCCAGGTTTGCCCTCGGGAAGTCATTATCTTCGGTAAAAAAACCGATCTTTTGAGACTGGCACGCTGGAAAATAAAAAGTAACCCGGGCAAATACGTGGATCACATTTACGGTGAACATGAGGTCGGAGGGACTTCCTGGATGTACCTGGCTTCGGAACCGTTTGAAAATATCGGTTTTCCCAAACTTAGCGCTAAGGCTCCTCCACGGTTGACCGAAGCCATTCAACACGGTCTGTTCCAGTACTTTGCAGCACCCATCATTTTATACGGGGTGCTGGGTGGGATTATGTGGGGCACCGGTTATCTGAAGGACAGTGAAACCAAAATCGAAAACGAAACTGTCAAGAAAGGAGACACCCCATGAATAACCATGAAGTAGCCGCACCGGTTGAGGAAAAATTCCTGACCCCTGGGGTGATGGTGATGCTATCTCTTATGGCTATGGGATTGGCTTTTGCCGTGGCACGATTTCTTTTCGGCATTGGCACGGTATCCAACCTCAACAATCAAACCCCCTGGGGCATATGGATCGGCATTGATGTAGCCTCCGGTGTCGCCCTTGCGGCCGGCGGATTTACCACGGGTGCTATTGCCTATGTATTCAATCGTGACCAGTATCATGCCGTAATCCGGCCGGCCCTGTTGACGGCCATGCTGGGATACACTTTTGTGGTCCTGGGACTGATGGTGGATATCGGCCGTTACTGGAATATCACCAGCCCGATTTATAACTGGAATGGAAATTCGGTACTGTTTGAAGTGGCTATGTGCGTGATGATCTATTTGCACGTACTTTACATCGAATTTATACCGATTGTGGTAGAGCGCTTCAAAGGACGGGTGAGCCTTCCGGGCCCTCTGGCCGGTCTGAATAAAATAATCGAAACAGCTCTCGAAGTGGCAGATAAGATCCTGGGCAAAATCATGTTCATTTTCATCATTGCTGGCATTGTCCTTTCCTGCCTTCACCAGTCAAGCCTCGGGTCTTTGATGCTGATTGCCCCATCTAAAATTCATCCTTTATGGTACACCCCGATTTTGCCGCTGCTATTTCTGCTGTCGGCTTTTGCGGCCGGTTATCCTATGGTGACTTTCGAATCGATTGTGGTGTCCAAATCTTTTAACCGCCAACCTGAAATGGAAGTGCTATCGCCGCTGGCCAAATACATGCCGGTTCTCATGGGTCTTTATCTGTTTGTCAAACTCGGTGACATGATTGTTCGCGGCACGTATATCTATCTGCTGGACGGCACCTATCAGACCAATGCATTCATCGTAGAGGTTCTTTTTGGTGTCATCCTTCCTTTTAGCATGCTTCTTTTCAGGCGTGTGCGGCATTCTGCCGGGTGGCTCTTTTTTGCATCCACGCTCTATGTTTTGGGAATTCTGATGAACCGCATCAATGTCTTTGTGGTGGCCTATACGCCACCTTATTTGTTAAAAAACTACTTTCCGGCACTTGGCGAAATTTTTATCACGGTAGGCTTGATCGCCGCCCTCATGTTTATCTACCGGGTTTTTGTTTTCATCTTTCCGGTGTTGGGAGCCGTACCGAAGAAAATGTCCCCCACGGTCATGGTGATATTGGCGCTATCGACTGTCTTGATCATGCATGGTGGGGCTTTAAACGCCAGGGCGGACCAGATGGTGAAGAGACCGTTGCCACTGGAGGAAGATATCACCCCTTCGATTGCTGATGCACCAAAGATAAAGGTGCTTAACAGCCCGGTTATCAACAAATACAGCGATCTTTACGAACCGGTTCGCTTCATGCATAGCAAGCATGCCAACGTGCTGAAAGACTGCACCATTTGTCATCACCGTATGCCCAGAGAAGAGGGGGATAAGTATGGCGAGCCAATATCAATGGACAAACTTAAGAAAATGGAAATGGAACCGACTGCATGCTCGACCTGTCACGATCACCCTTTTGCTGTGAAGAATCTGCATACCCCGGGACTAAAAGGAGCCTACCACCAGCTCTGCATGGATTGTCACCAGGAATCGGAGCAGGTTCCCCATACCAGGGGACCGATCCTCTACAGCGCCATGGTGAGGGGCCCCATGGTCCGGACACTGGATACCCGTGCGCCAACCGATTGCCTGGCCTGCCATCCAAAAAATGTCCCGGATCACAAACAGCTTGTGAAAATCGAAGGAGCAGTAGATGCACTGGCCGTTACAAAAAATTGCCTATCCTGCCATGAAGAAGAAGGTAAAGCTATTTTAGAGACCGCCCATTGGAAGTGGCATGGCCCGTCACCGTATACGGTGGGACACGAAAATAGGATTGATTTAGGCAAACGCAGCAATACCATCAACAACTTTTGCATTAACCTGAACGGAAACTGGCCCCGTTGCACAAGCTGCCATATCGGCTACGGGTGGAAAGACAAAAACTTTGATTTTACCGATATGTCTAAAATCGATTGCCTGGTGTGTCATGACACTACGGGAAAGTATCAGAAGGCACCGCCGGCAGCCGGTTTTCCAGTAAAGGATTTGGATCTTATTTCTATCGCCAAGAATGTGGGCAGACCCAGCCGGAGCACCTGTGGTATGAACTGCCATTTTCGTGGCGGCGGCGATGCGGTCAAACACGGAGACATGAGTTCCATTCTATCTAACCCCGCTAAAAGCCACGATGTGCACATGGGTGTGACTGAAGGGGGATTGAATTTCAGGTGCCAGGATTGCCACAAGACCCGAAATCACATGATCTCAGGACGCAGCATTTCCGTTCCAGCAGTAGAAGGGGACCTTTCCTGTGAGTATTGCCATACGGACATGCCCCATATCGGCAGTGAGCTGATCGATCACCACCTGAATAAGCACACCAGCCATGTGGCCTGTCAGACCTGTCACATTCCCGTCTATTCCAAAGGAAATCCGACTAAAATTTTCTGTGATTGGTCCACTGCCGGTCAGAATCAAAAAAAACCGGCCGACAAATACGGAAAACCGACCTACCAAAAAAAGAGAGGAAGCTTTCAATGGAAAGAGGCGGTTAAACCGACATATCGCTGGTACAACGGGACCGTTAAGCGATATATCCTTGGAGACCGTATCAATGAAAACGGTGTGACGAATTTGACAGAACCGGTGGGTAGCATCAAAGACCCTGCATCCAGAATATATCCTTTCAAACTCCACAGAGGAAAGCAGATCAGCGATGCAACCTATAAATATCTCATCGCCCCGCAGCTCTGGAAGGGCTATTGGAAGCACTGGGACTGGGACAAAGCTTCAGCAGATGGGATGAAACAAGCCGGACTGGAGTACAGCGGAAATTATGAGTTCGTGGAAACGGATATGTACTGGGGTCTGACCCATGAAGTTATACCGAAGGAACAGGCCCTTTCCTGTGCGGAATGCCATTCATCCCTTGCCAAAGCTCCCTATTGCGGAAAATGTCATCAAAAAAGACCTGATGTTAATTTCAAGGATCTCGTCCACAAAGGTGTGGATTTCAAATTTCTTGCCGAATTGGGTAGAGATGTGGAAGATCTGATCGGCAAAACCAACTATATTAATTATGAAGCGTTGGGTTATGAAGGTGATCCAATAGAAACGAGCGGCAGGTTCTATAAGCTGCCGCTGAAAAAAACAAAATAATTAAGGAGGAAAACATGTTAAAACGAATCGGGGCCATTTTAATTATTTTTATATTTTTGTTCTGTTCCATCGGTATTGTCATGGCAGGAGGGAAAAAAGGAAACGCTCGAAAGGGCAAATACCTTTTTCGCAAAAATTGCCGGTCCTGTCATATCGAAGGCGGGTCTGCAAAAGAGATAAGCCCCATAAGCAAGACTCAGGCCCAGTGGCAGAAGGTTTTCGATAATCAGGCCAAACTTAAATGCAAAGATGAATGGGCGAAACGATCCGAGAAAGACATTGCCGATATATATGCTCATCTTCATGGGCATGCTTTTGATTCACCGTCACCAGCCAAATGCAAATAAAAGGGAACCGTTATAAATCTGGAGAGAATGATGTCAGCAACAAAAACCCAAATGATTTCTCGGCGTAAATTTATACAATTGTCCGGGGCATTTGCAGCAACCACTGCGGTTACCAATCCTTCCCGGGTTTTATATGCCCTGACCAAGGATGCGAGCAAAAAAAACGCAAATGAGATCAGGGAAGTTTTTTCAGCATGTGACATGTGCTTTAACAAGTGTGGTCTGATTGCACAAGTTGAAAATGATGTTGTTAAAAAACTTGATCCAAATCCCAAATCTTTAAAATCACGGGGGATGCTATGTGCCCGTGGGAATGCAGGCGTAAAGCAACTCTACGATCCTGACAGGCTCAAATATCCCCTGTTAAGAAAAGGGGCAAGAGGTGAAGGAAAATGGCAGCGGTTAAGCTGGGATAAGGCATTGGACCATGCTGCAGAACAGCTTGACAAGATCGGAAAGCAATACACCCGTTGCGGTTTTCTGTTTATGGCCGGTACAGACATGCAGTCTACTTTTGTACACCAGTTTGCAGAGGTCTATGGGTCCTATAATCTTATTTCCCATGAATCCAACTGTTTGATCAGTCGGAACCGCGCCTTTCTGGATACCTATGGGGTTATGCCGACTCCGGATGTACTGAACTGCAAATATGTAATCATGTCTGGAGCCAACAGATTTGAAGCCCTTGTGACACCGGACAGCATGGATTTGATGACCGCCAAGACCAATAAAAGTAAACTTATTGTTCTCGATCCCCGATTTACAAAAACAGCTGCCCTTGCCGATGAATGGTATCCCATTAAACCGGGTACGGATATGGCATTTTTTCTGGCAATCGCCCATGTCATCATCTCAGAAGAATTGTATGACAAAACCTTTATTAAGGAAAAAACCTTTGGGTTTGAAGAATTAAGAGAGCATGTCAAGCAATATACGCCCCGGTGGGCCCAAAAAGAGACGGACATACCGGCAGAAGACATTAGAAGAATTGCAAGGGAACTCGCCAAAGCTGCTCCTTCAGCAATGGTTTATCCCGGTCGCAGGAGTTCGGATTACGAGGACTCCACACAAATCCGGCGGTCCTTTGCCATTGTGAATGCACTGTTAGGTAACTGGGATCAAAAGGGGGGCTTGCTTGTCCCCAAAAAAATCAAGCCCGGCTCAATGCACTTAGATGCGCCTTTTTATGAAGACAATCCGGATGATCGGGTTGATGCGGGGAGAGCCCAAATGATGTTTGACGAGGAAGGGTCTTTCAAGCATACACGTGATGCGGTCATAGAGGGAAAACCCTACCCTATTAAAGGATGGATGACCTATAAAACCAATCCCATGCAGACAGGAGCAAATCGAAATAAGACCATTAAGATGATCAATACCCTTGATTTCATGATGACTGTGGATATTGCCATGAGCGATACTGCCTGGATGGCGGATCTGGTCCTGCCGGCCCCGAGTTACTTGGAAAGACAGGATCCGTTGTCTGCTTTTCTTGCATCCTCTACGTGCAGCGGCGTGATTACACGTGATCCTGTTGTTCCGGCCATGTTTGAATCAAAACCAGTTTTTTGGATCGTGAAAGAGTTGGCCAAACGACTGGATCTGGGAGAATTTTTTGACTTTACCGTGGATGAGTTCAGGAAAGCACAACTTAAGAAAATCCCGGAAGTGGCAAAAGCACTTAAAGAAGACGGCGTCTATAATGTTACTGGTCCCAGTTATGGTATTCACAAAGGCAAACCCTTCAAAACACGTTCGAAAAAGATTGAGCTTTATAATGCGCGATACAAAGAAAACGGGATTGATCCTATGCCGGTCTATAAGCAGCCAAAAACAATTCCGAAAAATCAATTCCGAATCGTTGTGGGACGCAATGCGTATATCACCCAGAGTGCCAGTACCAATAATAGCCTTTTGTGGGAACTGGAAAAGGAAAATACCTTATGGATACACCCAAAGCCTGCTCATGCACTGGGTATTAAAAACGGGGAAGCTGTAAACGTAAAAAGCAGAGCCGGAAAGGTGAAGATCAAAGCAAAGGTTACAAAAGAGACAAGGCCCGACACGGTTTACATGGATACGGGTTTTGGAGTTTTGTCAAAGGGACTGACAAATATTTTTGGAAAAGGCGCATGCATTGCAGAATTGCTGGAAGATAAAGCAGACAGAATTTCAGGTAATATGGCCATGCATGAAACCTTTGTAACAGTGAGCAAAACATAGTTATGATTGGTGCAATTTTTACCTTTTGTGAAGGATATAAGAATGACTCAATGTAAAAAATACGTCATCATCATTGATGCTGCAAAATGTATTGACTGCAAGGCCTGCATGGTTGCTTGCAAAGTTGAAAACAATGTCCCGGAGGGCTTTTGGCGGAACTGGATCAATGTCCTTGGCGGTGAAAACGGCTCTTTGCGTACAGAATATCAACCAAGCCAGTGCATGCAGTGTGATGATCCCTCATGTGTGGCAGCCTGCCCGGTCCATGCAACATATAAACAGGATGATGGTTTGGTAGTGATTGATCCTGAAAAATGCATCGGCTGTGGTAATTGTGTAACGGCTTGCCCTTACAAGGCACGTTACAGAAATCCTGCAAAGCGCATAGCGGATAAGTGCGATTTCTGCGAAAATCGTTTAAAGCGCGGAAAAAAACCCGCCTGTGTGGTGACCTGCCCGACCAAAACCCGGGTATTCGGAGACATGAATGATCCTGCAAGCCCGGTTGCCCAAATGAAAAAAAAGGCAAAACTGATACAGATCACGGCACCTCATATAAATACTCGGCCCAATATTTACTATTTTAAGGGCACCCAGCTTTTAGACTGGGCTGTAACTCCCATGCTTCCAGGTAATGTCCACATGCCACCGGAATTCTGGAAGTAAGGATAACAAGCAACTCACTACCTATGGATCAGTGGAACCTCAATCAAAATGTACATGAGGATCTTGCCAATCGATAAACCTATCATTTTTTTGTCCTTAATCTTTTTGGACACGGATAAGAAAATTATTCCCATCCTTCTTTGAATAAATAACCTCACCTCCAGAACGATTGACCAATTTGCTTAAAGCTTGAGAGGTCTCTCCATTGTCAGTCACAATATCGATGGTATCACCAGAAGACATTTTCTCCATATTCTTTTGAAATTGCAAAAGACCTACCCAACAAATTGTGTTCATTAGATTTAATTTTATTTTAGAAGACAATGCGTTTCTCCTGAAATGTAATGATTGTGGATGCATTTTACCGTACCATCAAATTTTACCGGAAGTTTTTAAATACCAACCGCAATAATCATGCCGTAGTGGAACTCTCAGAATAATTGTTTGTATCTACTTGTTTTATTTAATTTAAACTTTTTTTAAACCGCTTTAGCTTTTAAACTTGCCATTCTGGTGCTAAATGATTAAAGTAAAACTGTTAAGTTAATACGTTAACAGGTTAACAGGTTGTAAAATGAAACAAGAAAGCAACATGGACATTAACTATCTATGGAAGACGGTTTTTAATACCTTAAGCGATGGAATTTTAATTCTGGATTCCAAAGGAAGAATCCTTGAGGCCAACGCTGCTGCAGAACGTATGACAGGATACACAGCAGATGAACTTCTGGGCATGTCCTGTAGGGTACTAAACTGCACTGGCTGCGAAATTTATGGACCCAGAACCAAGAAAAAGTGGTGTAGCCTTTTCGAGAAAGGGAAGGTGAGAGATAAAAAGTGCGAAATCACAAACAAAGATCAACGCTTAGTCCATATAGAAAAGAGTGCATCCGTATTATATAATGAAAGCGGTGACATTCTCGGAGCTGTTGAAACTTTGACCGATATTACCGAAATGGTTCGGCAGCAAAATGAAATCGACTCCCTTCGTAAAACCTGTCATTTGGATAAAGGTTATCATGGCATTCTTGGTAAATCAGCATCCATAAAACATTTATTCGAGCTGATCGACAGCGTTGCCGGGTCAGATGCACCAGTAATGGTGCTGGGTCAAAGTGGCAGTGGCAAAGAGCTTGTTGCCAGAGCCATCCACGAAGCCAGCTCTCGAAGAAACAAGCCGTTTATCAAAGTGAATTGTGCGACTTTGAATGAAAACCTTCTGGAAAGCGAACTCTTTGGCCATGTTAAAGGTGCTTTTTCAGGGGCACACAAAACAAGAATCGGCCGGTTTGAAGCCGCCCATGAGGGAACTATTTTTTTAGATGAAATCGGTGACATCCCTCTATCCACTCAGCTCAAACTCCTTCGAGTATCAGAAGATCATAAGATAGAGAGGGTCGGTGATCATAACCCCATCACAGTTGACATCCGACTCATTACAGCAACAAATAAAGATCTTGAGCTATTGGTTAAGAAAGGTCTTTTCCGGGAAGATCTCTATTTCCGGATCAATGTTTTCCCTCTGCATTGTCCCTCTCTTGATGAGCGAAAAGAAGATATTCCACTGATTGTTCAACATTTTATCACACAAAACAACCTCTCCAGCGGCAAAAGCATTTCCGGCATCTCACCTGCGGCAATGATTAAATTGGTCAATTATTCCTGGCCTGGAAACGTCCGGGAATTAAGAAATACCATTGAATATGCCTTTATCCTGTGCTCGGATGGTCAAATCGACATTCAACATCTTCCGCCCAAAATCAACGACCCTGATTCAAAGGCCTTACACTCTGATGAGATTAATGATGATTTTTCCCATAAGAGGAAAAATTTTCTG